>Ga0209075_1000301_pt1 | contig 47189 bp, 38 predicted proteins | sample Stecom2011_FD_187523 | JGI IMG/M metagenome (GOLD analysis project Ga0209075, IMG submission 187523) | Agricultural soil microbial communities from Utah to study Nitrogen management - Steer compost 2011 (SPAdes) (version 2) | ecosystem: Environmental > Terrestrial > Soil > Agricultural land...
TGTGGTTGCAGGAAATCAAATAATTTCTAAATCACACAATTTGACAGAACTTTTAAATGATGTAACAGCACACGCAGAAATGCAATCCATAACAGCAGCAGCTAATTTTTTAGGAGGAAAATACCTGAAAGGTTGTACAATTTATATTACTTTAGAACCTTGCCAAATGTGTGCAGGTGCCTTATATTGGAGTCAGATTGATCGAATTGTTTTTGGAGCAGATGATCCTCAAAGGGGATTCCGCGCTATGGGAACAAAACTTCATCCGAAAACAGAAGTCCAAAGTGGAGTTTTAGAACACGAATGTGCAGAACTCATGCTTCGTTTTTTTCGGGAAAAAAGAAAATAAAAATCAAAAAAATTGTGAGGAAAATCATCCATATAGATATGGATGCATTTTTTGCATCTATCGAACAAAGAGATAATCCATCTTTTAGAGGAAAACCTTTGGTTGTGGGCTATCCGGGGCAGAGAGGAGTAATTGCTGCTGCCAGTTACGAAGCCCGGAAGTTTGGTGTTCACTCTGCAATGTCTTCGCAACTCGCCATCAAAAAATGTCCTGAACTTATTTTTGTTCCTCCTCGCTTTCAGGCTTATCGGGAGGTTTCACAACAAATCCGAGCGATTTTTTTAGAATATACTGATCTGGTCGAACCACTTTCGTTAGATGAAGCTTTTCTTGACGTAACCGAAAACCATTTTGATATGGAATTTGCTATGGATATAGCTCAGGAAATTAAAGACAAGATTTGGAAAACCACTAACCTGACTGCTTCAGCAGGTGTCTCTTTCAATAAATTTTTAGCAAAAATAGCTTCTGATTACAACAAACCTAACGGCATGTATGTAATTACTCCCAAAAGGGCAGAACAATTTATCGAAGGGCTAAAAATTGAACGCTTTTTCGGGATTGGTAAAAAAACAGCCGAAAAAATGCATAAAATGGGAATTTTTACCGGACTCGATTTAAAACAAAAATCAGAAGAATTTCTGATTGAACATTTTGGAAAATCCGGGAAGATTTATTACCTGAATGCCAAAGGAATCGATAACAGAATGGTCAATCCCAATCGGATTAGAAAATCAGTAGGAACAGAACATACTTTTTCGGAAGATACAGACGCTTTAGATATACTTGAACAAAAATTAGAAATTGTAACCTCTGATTTGTATAAACGCATTAAGAAATCAAACTTTAAAGGAAAAACAGTGACTTTAAAAATAAAATACAGCGATTTTCAGTTAATTTCAAAAAGCAAAACTTTTCCTTCGCCTATAGTTGATTTTGAATCGTTAAGCCAAATAGCATTTGAATTGTTAAATTTGGTTCCGTTAGATAATAAAATCAGGCTGGTAGGACTCTCGATAAAAAATAACGAAACTGATAAAGAAAGTAATCCGGTGCCCAAAAGTATCAGCATACAACTTAAACTTCCCTTTACAGACTAAATCTTCACAAAATAAAGAAATCTTTAGGTGGTTGAATGTTTGTTCCGACAGAACAATCAAGATGGTTAAAGATGACAAAACCGAATTTTCTTTTTACCTTTGTGAGGTACAAGATGTATTAATTTTAGTATGAGTTTAGTAAAGCTTTCCATAAAAGGGATTTCGTATAGCCAAACACAAAACGGAGCTTATGCTTTGATTCTGAATGAGGTTGATGGAGAAAGAAAATTACCAATCGTAATTGGTGCTTTTGAGGCACAATCAATTGCTATTGCCTTAGAAAAAGAAATAAAACCTCCTCGACCCCTTACGCACGATTTGTTTAAAAACTTTGCTGATCGCTTTGACATTGTGGTTAAACAAGTTATTATTCATAAACTAGTTGACGGAATTTTTTATTCAAGTATAATTTGTGAAAGAGATAGGATAGAAGAAATTATTGATGCTCGAACCTCGGATGCAATTGCTCTGGCCTTGCGTTTTGAAGCGCCAATTTTTACCTATAAAAACATTTTGGACAAAGCGGGGATTTATCTTCAAGTAAACCCGTTTGAAGAAGATAAAAAAGAGGACGACCCTTTAGAATTTACTGACGAGCAAAACAATCCGATAAGTGCTGAGGTAACTTATACCAATCATACTATAGCAGAGTTGCACGAGCTTTTAGAGCTTGCTGTTAACAACGAAGATTATGAAAAAGCAGTAAAAATCAGAGACGAAATATCTCGCAGAGAACAAAAATAATGAAACATCTTTTCCTTGGAAAAAATTGGATTAAAACCGGACTTAAGTTTGGGTTTTTAATGTTTTTGATTGTCGGAATAGCCTTTGCAGTTTTGCAAGGAAGAATGCTATCTTGGCAATATCTCATTATTAATTTTGTAATAATGATGCTAGGAGGGTTGGTTTACGGACTTTTAATGAAAATATACTTTACCTTAACCAGTAGAAAAAAATGAAGCAATATTTAGATTTAGTAAAACATGTTCTAGAAAACGGAACTCAAAAAGGCGACCGAACCGGAACCGGAACCAAAAGCGTATTTGGATATCAAATGCGTTTTGACTTAAATGAAGGGTTTCCACTAGTAACCACCAAAAAATTACATCTAAAATCTATTATTCATGAACTATTGTGGTTTTTGAAAGGAGAAACAAATATTGCTTATCTCAAAGAAAACGGAGTTCGTATTTGGGATGAATGGGCCGACGAAAACGGGAATTTAGGTCCGGTTTATGGTCATCAATGGAGAAATTGGGACAGTCAAGAAATCGACCAGATTTCAGAACTTATCGAAACGCTCAAAACCAATCCGAACAGTAGAAGAATGCTTATTTCGGCTTGGAATCCATCTGTTTTACCCGATACTTCAAAGTCGTTTGCAGAAAATGTAGCCAACGGAAAAGTAGCGCTACCTCCGTGCCATGCTTTTTTTCAGTTTTATGTAGCAGAAGGAAAACTTTCATGTCAATTATATCAACGAAGTGCAGATATTTTCTTGGGTGTTCCGTTTAATATTGCTTCGTATGCTTTGTTAGTGTTGATGATCGCTCAAGTTACAGATTTACAGCCGGGCGAATTCATCCATACTTTTGGAGATGCACACATCTATAACAATCATTTTGAACAAGTAGAATTACAACTCACCCGTGAGCCTCGTAAACTACCAAAAATGCTATTGAATCCAGAGGTAAAAAACATCTTTGACTTCAAGTTTGAAGATTTTACATTAGTAGATTATGACCCGCATCCGCATATCAAAGGAGTGGTGGCTGTATAAGATTTGTTGATGTTTTTATATCCAAATACCCATAAAATATGTTTATCAGAATAGTAAAAATGAGTTTTCATCCCGAAAAGGTTGAGGCTTTTTTGGAGAATTTTCACCAGCATAAACAAAGTATTCGAAACTTTCCTGGGAATACTTTTTTGGAATTATACCAAGACAAAAGCAATAAATCGTTGTTTTTTACGTATAGCATTTGGGAAAATGAGTCTGATTTAGAAAATTATAGACATTCGGAGCTCTTTAAAGAAGTTTGGACCTTTACCAAGGCTTTGTTTAACGATAAACCACAAGCATGGAGCGTGGATAAAATCGAAAGTCTTCCGTAAGGTATGATGTGATTAAACAATTAAAAACGAATCAACAGTTTAACAAAATGAAATCAATACTACTTCGAGAGATACAATCTTTTTTCGGTTCGCTTATCGGTTATTTGGTAATAGCTGTTTTTTTGCTGTTAAATGGTTTGTTTTTGTGGGTTTTTCAAGGAGATTTTAACGTCTTAGACAGCTCGTTTGCTGATTTAACTCCTTTTTTTACTCTTGCACCTTGGGTTTTGATTTTTTTGATTCCAGCCGTAACCATGCGTAGCTTTTCGGATGAAAGAAAACAAGGAACAATAGAATTATTAATGACTAAGCCGCTTTCGGTTTGGCAAATCGTAAATGGCAAATTCTTTGGAGCTTTTTTGCTTATTATAATAGCCTTACTTCCGACGCTGATTTATGTATATGTTATCTACGGACTGGTGAGTCCTCCCACTGTAATTGATTCGGGGAGTATTATAGGCTCTTATTTTGGATTACTTTTTTTGGTTGCGGGTTATACAGCAATTGGGATTTTCACTTCGATTCTGACAGAAAATCAGATTGTAGCCTTTATTTTGGCTGTTTTTCTGTGTTTTTTGCTGTATTTCGGAATGGAAGGTCTAGCTTCGCAATTTACTCCTTATAATGACTTTATTGCTTCTTTAGGGATGGATTATCATTTTCGGAGCATTAGTCGAGGTGTATTAGATACTCGAGATATTATTTATTTTTTGAGTGTTGCCATTTTGTTTTTATCGTTGACTGTTTTTAAACTTAAATCCTTGAAAAACTGATGAAAGTTCAAAATAAGAAAAATATCAAACAGCTTTTTTATGTGATTTTTGGGATAATCGTTTTAAACGCTATCGGAGGGTTTGTATATAAGCGCTTTGATATGACTCACGACAAACGATATACCTTGCAAGACACTACCAAAGATTTGCTTCGAGAAGTAGATACTCCTTTGGAGTTTACTGTTTTGTTACAAGGAGAGGATTTTCCTTCAGAATTTCGACGTTTGCAACAAGAAACTAAGCAGCTTTTAGAGGAGTTTAGAGGAATAAATAGCCATATTCGTTTTATATTCGAAGATCCGCTAGAAGGAGAGACAAACGTCAGTCAGGCTATGTTTGAGTTAGAGGAAATGGGGCTTACACCAACCAATATTCCGATTACTAAACAAGGGAACCAATCCATTGTTCGAATTTTTCCGTGGGCAATCGGGTATGATGACGTTAATAAACGCTCGGTTCGCGTGCCGCTTTTAGTGAATAATGTGGGAGTTTCCGCTTCCGAAAACATCCAGAAATCTGTAGAGCAACTCGAATATGCTTTTGCGGATGCTATAGCGAAACTTACGATAAAAGAAAAGAAAAGCATAGCCATCCTTAAAGGAAACGGACAAATTGAAGATAAATACTTGGTTGATTTTATAACAAGTTTGCAACCGTATTATGAATTCGGAGAGTTTGATTTAAAGGAGCTGCAAAATGACGACGAGCAGGTTATAAAAAATCTGGATAGATTTGATTTAGCCATTATTGCTAAACCTACAAAGCCTTTTACGGAGAGAGAAAAATATATTCTTGACCAATATATCATGAAAGGTAAAAAAACTATGTGGCTCTTGGATCAGGTGCAATTCGATTTGGATAGTTTAAACAATCGCTCTCAAAGTAACGTAGCAATAGTAAATGAAGATTTGAACCTTGACGATATGCTTTTTAGATATGGAGTTAGGGTAAATTATAATTTAATCCAAGATTATTATTCCGTTCCGATTACTCTTAAAGACGAGAATCAACAAGACTTGCCTTTGGATTGGTGGTATTCGTTTATGGTTCCTTCTAAAGAAAATCATCTTATCAATAAAAGCGTAAATGCTGTAAAACATGAATTTGCCAACAGTATCGATACGTTGAATAACGGAATCAAAAAGACAGTTTTATTAGAAAGTTCTGAGATGTCTAGAACAGTTGGTGTTCCGTTACAAATTGAACTTTTTCAGTTTCAAGGACAATCTCCTTTTGTAGGAAAACCTAGTATAACAGGAGCTTTGTTAGAAGGAAACTTTACTTCTGCATACAAAAACCGGGTAAAACCATTTGCTTATCCCAATCAAAAAGAAGATGGAGTGAACAACAAAATGATTGTGATTTCGGATGGAGATATTGTCAACTACATGTATGCGAACAAAAAATTTCTTATTAACGGTTATGATATTTGGACCGAGCAAATTTATGGTAACAAAGGCTTTTTGATGAATGCTGTTCATTACCTTCTTGATGATTCAGGAATTATTAGCATTAGAGCAAAAGAAGTTAAACTAGCTTTTTTTGATAAGGATAAAGTGAAGGCTAAATATTCTCAATCACAATTCACAACAGTTGGGCTTCCGATTGTGCTATTAACCGTGTTTGGAATTCTATTTAATTATTTCAGAAAAAGGAAGTTTACAAAGAAGTTTTCTTAGATTTTTTTCCTTTTCAAATGAAAATAAGATATATTTGTAGCTTGAACAATTAATAGAATACGAAATGAAATTTATAGTATCGAGTTCTCTTTTATTAAAGCAGTTACAGGTTTTGAGCGGTGTTATCAACAGCAACAATACCTTGCCTATATTAGATAATTTCTTGTTTGAGCTTGATAACAAAGAGCTTACGGTTACGGCTTCTGATCTTGAAACCACGATGTCTGCAGTGTTAGAAATCGATTCGGAAAGCACCGGAAGCATTGCTGTTCCTGCTCGTTTATTGTTAGAAACCCTAAAAACATTTGCCGAGCAACCACTTACTTTTACTGTAGAAGACAACAATACTATCGAAATTAGTTCTTCATCGGGTAAATATGCTTTAGCTTATGCAAATGGAGAGGAATTTCCGAAAGCGGTTTCTTTGCAAGACGCTTCTAAAACGATTGTTCCTGCAGAAGTTTTAGCAACAGCAGTGAGCAAAACTATTTTTGCAGCCGGAAACGATGATTTACGTCCGGTAATGTCTGGAGTTTTCTTTCAGTTTACTACAGAAGGGTTAATCTTTGTGGCAACTGATGCGCACAAATTGGTTAAATATTCTCGTACGGATATCAAGGCAGACCAAACAGCAGAGTTTATTATGCCTAAAAAACCGTTGAATATTCTTAAAAATATTCTAGCTGTATCCGACGCAGAAGTTGCTATTGAATATAACGAGTCGAATGCGGTTTTTTCATTTGATAACTATATGCTTACTTGTCGTTTAATTGACGGGAAATATCCGAATTACGAAGCGGTAATACCAAAAGAAAACCCGAATAAGCTTTTAATCAACAGAACCTTGTTTTTGAATTCTGTTCGACGAGTTTCTATTTTTTCAAGCAAAACCACACATCAAATTCGCTTAAAAATGGCAGGAACCGAGTTGAATATATCTGCAGAGGATATTGATTACTCAAACAAAGCCAACGAAAGACTTACTTGTGATTATCAAGGAGATGATTTAGAAATAGGGTTTAATTCTCGTTTTTTATCAGAGATGCTGACCAACCTTACAAGTGATGAAATTTCCATTGAGATGTCGCTTCCGAACCGTGCTGGAGTACTTACTCCGGTTGATGGATTAGGAGACGGAGAAACGGTTACTATGCTTGTAATGCCTGTAATGTTGAACAATTAGTAAGTGAATCAATTTTATACATTAAAAAAGTCCTCAATTGAGGACTTTTTTAATGTATAATTTCTAACAAAGAGAATAAAAAAAAGGACGTTAACGTCCTTTTTTTATTAGTCTGCAAAGCTACCTTTAAAGTTTGCTTGGTATTCTTGCCATTTTTCTTGAGTGTCAAACTTCTTGTAATCGTCAGTAGCAAATATCTTCAAGAAGATTTCAATTTGTTTAGGTCTGTAAAATCCTTTTAAAGGCTGAATAAAGTTTCCTGTTTCATCAAAAAACAACATAGTAGGATAGGCAGAAACTCCTAGAGCCTTAGTAAATTCGTGAACACTATTTCTACCCGTTCTTCCCTCCATATATCGAGGGTTTGTATAAGTTTTACCTTGATAAGTTATTGTTTCTTTACCTTCTCCGTTAAACTTTACTGCATAAAAATGTTCGTTGATGTATTTTGCAACATCTGCATTCTGAAAGGTTTGCTTGTCGAGCATTTTACAAGGTCCACACCAATCTGTATAAACGTCCATAAAGATTTTTTTAGGTTTCTTTTTCTGAAGATTTAAAGCTTCTTCGAATGTTACCCAATTTATAGTTTCTTGTGCTTGAACATGAGTTCCTAACCCGAGAAATAGTACTAGTAAAAACAACTTTTTCATATCTTAAGTATTTTAAATTTCAACTATATAGCAATTGTTATACCAGAAGTTATTTCACTCCGTGCATTAATTTTTTGAGGAGTTTATTCATCAGTATAATTACAACTCCGGCAATTGCAGGAATAAGTGCAAACAAGAAGAAGAATTCGCTCAGACTGTGTTCTTCAGAGAACTTGCCTACTAATCCTCCTAAGTTTCCGGCTGCTTTGTTACCAATTGCGTTGGCCAAATACCACATTCCGAACATAAAGGCTATCATTCGGGCAGGTACAAGCTTAGATACGTAAGAGCTTCCTAAAGGCGATAAGAAGAGTTCTCCGATGGTATGGAAGAAATATGCTAAAATCAGCCAGACCATACTCACTTTAACCATTCCTGCTGCTGTACCTTGCGGAATTGCCATAGCTCCATAGGCCAGTATTGCAAATCCAATAGCCATAACAATCAGTCCGAATCCGAATTTATAAGCCGGACTTGGGTTGTATTTGCTTTCCCATAATTTAGAGAAAAACGAAGCGAAGGCAATAATAAAGAACGAGTTCAAAATACTAAACCATGACACAGTAATTTCAACTTGCTTTTCTAAAGCCTGACTAATGGTAGCGTGTATAATGTTTGAGTCTTTATTAGCTTTTAGATAGTCATTCGTTACTTTTTCTTCGAGTTGGTTATCTAAATAAATATATTTACCTAATTCTTCGTGTACGGCAATTTGTTGATTAGGCTCAAGTGGTTCAGAAGACGAGAAAACCAATTTTTGAGTCACCACATTATCCGTAGGTTGAATAACAGTAGAGGCAGTAACAGGAACGTATTGCGTTTGAGTTTCTCCATCAATCACACGTTCTATGGCTATAGCCTGATATTCCGCCTCATAAGCCTTAGACTTATATTCTTGAGAAAGCATCCATAAAACGGCTCCCCAAACCAAAGCAAAACAAACAATCAATACAATGTTACTGCTCGGAATCTTTTTAAAGGTATTCTTGTATAAAAGATACAATACCCAACTAATAATCAGCAATGGACCAATAGTCAGCAAAGTATTCACAATATTATAAATAAGAGCTGCATTACCCACTAAATCACGATCAGTATAATCTCTTGCAAATAAAACCATCGAGGTAGCTGCTTGCTCAAACGGAATAAAGAACAATACCGTAAAGAAAGCAAAGATAATTAAGGCAATCATACGGTCTCTAACTATGGTCTCGTATCTTCTGATCCTAGAGGTTACTAAAATTCCGAATAAGATGATACCAATAATAATGATTACTGATGGACCAGAAAGAGTTTCTTCAGGGAAGATAAATTCTTTTGGCAATAAGTTAATGTTACCGATTTTTGATGAAGGGTCGTTGATTAAATACAACAATCCGATAGCTGCTGTTAAGACAATCAGTACTTTATCGATTAAAGTAAACTTATTTTCTTTATAATCTTTAACCTGATTGGCTTTTTCTTCTTTAGATAATTTCTTTGGTACATCACCAATATTTCCGAATAAAGGTTTTGCTAACCAAAATTGTAAAGTTCCTAATAGCATGAAGATTCCTGCCAAACCGAATCCGTAACTCCACCCTACACGCTCAGCCACGTATCCGCAAAGCATCATACCGAAGAAGGCTCCAGCATTTACACCCATGTAAAAAATGGTATAAGCTCCGTCTTTCTTTTCGGGCAAATCTTTGTACATTTCAGAAATTACAGAAGTAATATTAGGCTTAAAGAAACCTGTTCCGATAACCAAAAGTCCTAGACCTAGATAAAGAGATAATTCGGTCTCAAAAGCCATAGAAGCATGCCCTAAGGTCATGATGATACATCCGATTACTACTGCCCATCGATAGCCTACTAATTTATCGGCTATAAGCCCTCCGACTATAGGAGTTAAATAAAGTAGTCCTGCATAAGTACCAAATAATGCTCCTGCATTCTCGGCTGACCATTCCCAACCCGGATTACTACCTACTGCTGCAATAGTCAAAAAGTTAATCAATAGAACCCTCATCCCGTAAAACGAGAAGCGTTCCCACATTTCAGTAAAAAATAACACAAATAATCCAGCCGGATGTCCTAATACTTTCGACTTGAAAAATTCAGAGTTTGCCGATTCTGTTGCCATATTAATATAAGGTTAGTTTTATTTAAGCTGCGAAAGATAATCAAAAAAAATATTTTTACCTGCTGATTCGTGTATTTTAGCACAAATCAGCAAGAAAAAAGTGTTGTCTTGAGGCTGTTTTATTTATTTTCTAGAGGTTTTATTACCCATCTGTTGTATAGCATTAGTGATATTACAGAAAACACACCAATTCCAAAAACCACTATCCATAATTTATTGGGCTGATAGGTATCCCATAGCATCGATGTCATTTCCCAGTGGTTCATTCCTAGTTTTTGTTCGGCTAAAGCAAAATACTCACTCTTAGAGAAGGGTAAATGTACACTTGAGATATCGATCCCCTGTTTGGTAGCATATTGTGTAAAACGCTCTCCTATGGTGGCATAATCTAAATCCTTTTCTTTAAGATTGAGCTGGTTTTCAAATTCGGTAATAGACATCCCGAAAGCTTCAGCTCCTTGTTCGATAAACTGTTCTTTACTAATTACCTCCGGCATTGAAATACCATTTTGAGAGAGATAGCTCTTTAACAGCGATAATTTGTCTGACCATTTTTGATACAAATCTCCTGCTATAAAACCGGTGAAAAAGTTTCCAGCAGCCACTGGTAAAAAGTACGTACCTTGATACAGTCCTTCCTTTCCTTTGGGAGTTATCAGAGCTATAAACGATGATAAAGTCGGGCTCGACATCATCTCACCTACGGCAAAAATCATCGTTCCTATTATAGTAAACATTACGTTGTGTGTATAAAAGGTAAGACCAACTCCGATAGAAGCAATAATAGCTCCGCGAATCATGGCACTTAAGTGCTTCATTTTAGTTACAAAATGCGAGATAAACACCTGTAAAATGATAATCATAAATGCATCTAGATTTGAGAACCATTCAGGTTTTACTTGTCCGCTATCTGTCATTAACTTGCCTAAAAAAGGGATGTTTTGGTTTAACCAATTACTAATACTACTTGAGTTAACCCAATCTTCTATAAAATTCGGAAGCGTATAAAATAACTGATTGAACATGGTCCAGAAACCGATCATCAGTATCAACAAAATTAATAAACGTTTGTCTTTTAAGGCTTCGATAATATTCATAACAGAACCCAAGAGGGCTTTACCTATCGATTCTTTTGGTCTTTCAACTTTCGGTTCTTTAAAAAACAGCAATAAAACAAGTAGATTAATTCCAATCACTACTGCTGCTTGTACAAAAATGATTTTCCAACCGAATTCAGTTCTTAAATACGATGATGAGGCCGGACCTAAAAAACCTCCGACATTTACCATCATATAAAATATCCCGAAGCCCATTGTTCCGGTTGTTTCATCAGTGTTTCGTGCAATAATAGCTGAGGCAACAGGTTTAAAAAATGCTGCTCCAATAGCTACCAAAAGGAAAATCATATACATGCTCCAATAGGTATTTACCTCACCCATCATATAATATCCGAAAATCATAATGATATATGAAATGGTAAGCGAGAGCTTATAACCAATTCGGTCAGCAATTACGCCAAAAAACACAGGCAATAAATACAAAATTGCCGTTACGTTTGCCATAATACTTCCTTTCTGAATATGGTTGAAACCTAAAGCTCCCTCGTCTGTCGAGCCAACCAAATACAACCCGAAAAGTGTGAAGATTCCGTACCAAGCCCAACGCTCCATAAGCTCCATGAAGCTGGCTATCCAGAAGGTTTTATTAAACGATTTAATGGTTTGTCCTAAAGATTTTTTTTCTGACATACTTTTAAAATATAGCTTATTATTTATTAGGAAAGTAAAGTAGTAAATTGAACAACCCTTTTAGAGTATATATTCTAAAAGGGTTGTTTTTATTTAGATTCAGCAATACATCTGTACGGCTAAATTAGTTGATTCCGTGCATTTTTTTCTTAAGCATCGGGTTCATAATTACTAAAATTAAAGCCACAGTAATAGGCAATACAGCAATAATTAAGAAGAATACCGACATCGAATAGGTTTGAGAAATTTTGTCAATCATTCCTCCCATTTTTCCAGCGATAAAGTTAGAGATAGCCGAAGCTAAGAACCATAATCCGAAGATTACTCCTAAGAGTTTTTTAGGAGAAAGTTTGCTTACGTAAGAAAGTCCTACTGGAGATAAACACAATTCTCCCATAGTTTGGAAAAAGTAAGCCAATACTAACCATAACATACTCACTCTTACCGCTCCAGCCACAGCTCCTTGCGGAATATCAGAAGCTCCGTAAGCTACAACTATAAAACTAAATCCTACTAAGAATAATCCCATAGCGAATTTAATAGGTCCTGACGGATTCCAGTATTTCTCCCACACTTTACTAAAGGCAGAAGCAAACATTACGATAAAGAATGCGTTTAAGATTTGGAACCACGAAACGGTAACTTCAGTCTCAAGAGCTGTAAACTCTCTTTGTACTTTCCAAAGCCCTAAAATAGCAATCGAGGTAAAAGATATTAATGTAAAGATAATTGTTAGTGGATATTCTTTGAATATTTTTTTAGCTAATGAGAATAATACTACGGTTACCACAACAATTGGAAAAATGGTCAGAATAGCATCAATCCACTTAAAGGTTGTAGCTGCGTTACCTTCTAGAACTCTCTGAGTAAAGTCTTTAGCGAAAATACTGAGCGAACCTCCGGCTTGCTCAAAAGCCAAAAAGAAGAAAATACTTGCCACCATCAATACTCCTACTACAAACAATCTGTCTTTTACCACATTTGCAGGGATTTCCTCTTCTTCTTTTGCTCTTTCTGCATCTTCTCTTTCTGCATCTGCTTTATTTAACGGCTTATTACCGATAACTCCAAATATTCTTTGTCCGAAATAAAACTGTAACATTCCGAAGAACATAAACACCCCAGCTAGTCCAAATCCGTAATGCCATCCTATTTTTTCTCCAAGATAACCACACAATAACGACCCTAAGAAGGCTCCTGCGTTGATTCCCATATAGAAAATAGTATATCCGGCATCTTTTTTAGAACTTGTGTCCGGATAAAGTTGCCCTACCATAGAAGAAATATTCGGTTTAAACATACCGTTACCTAGAATCATCAATCCGAGACCTACATAAAAGAAATTAGCATCAAAACCTTCGAGAGCCATTGAAGCGTGCCCTAGGGTCATCATTAGAGCTCCGATAAGAATGGCTTTTTTAAATCCGGTAAGTTTATCTGCTATCATCCCCCCAATAAGTGGTGTTGCATATACTAAACTGGTGTACCAAGCATATAAGCTCATCGCGTCTGCGTTGGTCCAACCCCATCCGCCTTTTGATATTTCAGAAATTAAAAATACGGTTAATAAAGCACGCATCCCGTAGTAACTGAAACGCTCCCACATTTCTGTAAAAAACAATACGAACAGAGCCGCAGGATGCCCGAAAACAGTTTTAGTACTTGCGCCTAACTTGTTTAAATGGGGTTCAAGTTTCATCTCGTTTTGATTCATAAGATATACAATTAAGTTAGTATTTTGAGTTTACAATCTGTAAAAGTACCTGTTTTTTTGTAAAATAAAAATTTAAGTTTCGGTTTTTTTATTTGCTATTTAGGTAAGCAGTCATCTAGGATTATAGTTTTTCTAAAATAAAATTTTTCATTTTGGTATAGAGTTGTAAGCGAGTGGCGCCTCCATAAATTCCATGATTTTTGTCTGGATAAATCGCCCATTCAAACTGTTTGTTGTTCTGAATTAGAGCCTCAACCATCAGCATAGTATTCTGAACGTGTACATTATCATCGGCACTACCGTGAATAATCATATAATTTCCTTTCAAAAGGCTTGCAAAAAAGAGTGGTGAGTTTTCGTCATATCCGCTAGGATTTTCTTGTGGGGTTTGCATAAAGCGTTCGGTATAAATTGTGTCGTATAGTCTCCAGCTTGTAACAGGAGCCACTGCAATGGCAAACGAAAACACATCGTTTCCTTTCAGAATACAGTTTGTCGACATAAATCCTCCATAACTCCATCCCCAAATACCGATGCGAGAAGCGTCTACATACGAATATTTTCCGATAACTTTTGCAGCATCAATTTGATCTTCTACTTCGTATTTTCCGAGTTCTTTGTAAGTACATTTTTTAAATTCTGCTCCTTTAAAGCCAGTGCCTCGCCCATCTACGGTTACCACAATATAATCTTCTTGGGTGAGCATATAATGAAAATAATCATCTGAGCTGTTCCACGTATTATCCACTTGTTGCGAACCTGGTCCGGAATATTGATGCATCAAAACGGGATATTTTTTGTTCGGATCAAAATTTTTGGGTTTGATCATCCAAGCGTTTAGTTTGTTTCCTTTTTCGGTAGTAAGTTCAAAGAATTCTTTTTTTGGTAAATCAAATTTTTTCAATTTGTCTTTCAGTTCGGAATTGTCAATAATAGTTTTGATTTCTTTGCCTGATTTCACCTCGTTTAAGGTGTATCTCGGAGGTTCGGTTGCAGATGAAAAGGAATTGATAAAAAACTGATAATTTGGGCTGAAAGTTGCTTTGTTGGTTCCGCTTTGAAGTGATAAGCGAACTTTGTTTTTTCCGTTTAGCCCAATTTTGTATACATCTCGGTTTGTCGAACCATTTTCAACCGATTGATAAAAAATCGTTTTAGTTTTACTATCAAATCCATAGTAATTTGTTACCTCCCAATTTCCTTTGGTAATCTGACGAATTAGTTTTCCGTTTTTGTCGTAATGATAAATATGATTAAAACCATCTTTTTCGGAAGTCCAAATAAAGCTATTGTCGTCTAAAAAAGTAAGGTTGTCGGTAATATCGATGTAATACTTGTCCTTTTCGTTTAAGATAATTTTTGTGGAATTCGTTTTTGCATCTACAAAGTGAAAGTCCAAGTTGTTTTGATGTCTGTTCATTACCTGAACGCTTAACAAATCTTGGTTATTAGTCCATTTGATTCTCGGAATATAAAAATCGTTATAGTTACCTAAGTTAATTTGCGTAGATTTTTGTAGGTTTATATCATATATGTGGAGCGAAACTTCTGCATTTTTCTCTCCTGCTTTAGGGTATTTAAAAACATATTGTGAAGGGTACAACCCACTTGTGTAAACATCCATCGAAAACTCTGGAACTTCAGTTTCATCAAATTTTAAATAAGCTATTTTATCTCCTGTTTTGTTCCATTCAAAGGCACGAACAAAAGCAAATTCTTCTTCGTACACCCAATCGGTAATTCCGTTAATAATGTGGTTTTTTAGTCCGTCTTGAGTGATTTGGGTTTCCGTTTGGGTTTCTAAATCATATATGTATATGTTGTTTTCAAACACATAGCTGATTTTTTTTCCATTAGGTGAAAAAAGAGGCTCTTGTATTTCCTTATCAGTAAACGATGTGAGTTTTTGTGATGGAATATCAAACACGTAATAATTAGCGGTAAACGAGCGTCTGTAAATTGGTCGGGTATTCGTAGCAATTAAAATTCGGTCCTCTTTTTTGCTAAACGTGTAGCTGTCAATAGAAAACTCTTTGGTTGAGAAGAGTGTTTTTTTCTTTTCTAAGGTAGCAAAATCAAATAAGTCTATCGAATTCCTATTCAGAACCGTGTATTCATTGGTGTTTTTCAAGGCTTGTAACTCTTGCATTTGTTGGGTTCTAAAATACCCACTCCAAATTTGCTCTAAAGTGATTTTTTCTTGAGCTGTGACACTTACAGAAATAGATAAAAATAAAAACAGGATTTTTTTGATACGCATTTTTCAGAAATTTTAAATAAAAACTTTCAAGTTTAAGCAAAAAATATGAATTATATGATTACTGACCTCGAAAAATCCAGACTTCTTTCTGTTAAAGTTCTGAGAACAAGTCGAATTCTACAAAAACAGTGTAATAAATTACACACTATCCACATAAAATTATATTTAATTTAGAGTGTTAGGTGGTGATGATGATTTGTTAAAAACCATAAAAAACACTGAGTATATTTAGTTTAATGGGTTTTAATTTGAATATTTTTCAATAAAAATAGCTTTTTGGCATTGCTGTTGTTTTTATGTAGGTATAAAATTTAATATAAATCATCTCGAAATGAAAACACCAAAACACGATAAAATCCTTCCTCCTCCTTTAAGTACGATTTCACAGGTAATGGAAAAATTAAAAGAGAGAGACTTGTACAACGAATTTACATTCTCTGAGCGTGACGGAATGGAAGCTTTTGGAAAAAAATATAAACCTCAAGACTTAATTATCATTAAGACTTATCGCTTTGAAGGAATGTCCGATCCGAGTGATAATAGCACGATTTATTTGCTTGAGGACAAAGAAGGGAATATTGGTTTTATCCTAGATGCTTACGGTAGCGAATCAAATTATGGGTTGGCTTTCGTAGAGTTTTTAAAAGCAATTCCGGTTGAGGAAGAAACGGTTTAAATTAAATCAAAAACTAAATTTATTAACCTTTAAAACTAATTTGTTATGAGAAGTTTATTATGGCTTGTGGCTACTATTTGTATTATAATATGGATATTAGGATTAATAGGAGTTGGCAACGGAATGGGATTAGGAAATCTTATTCACGTGTTACTTGTGATCGCAATTGTAGTAATATTATATAATATTATTGCAGGACGTAGACCTTTGGATTAAAACTGTCTTGAAAAACGTTATTTGCTAAACACTATTTAGGATTTATTTTTTCTCATCCATCCGCAAATTGCGGTATCACAAAGATTAAAGGGTTTTTTATAAATTTAAGAAACTCTTTAATCCGTGATAATCGAGAAAACACATTTAAAAATTAATTTTATTTAAAAACATATATTATGAGTGTACTACAAGATAAATTAAAAGGAAATTGGAATCAAGTTAAAGGAAACCTTAAACAAAAGTGGGCTGAACTTACGGATGATGAGTTGCTCTACGAAGAAGGAAAAGAAGATGAACTTATCGGTAGAATCCAACAAAAAACAGGAGAAACAAAAGAAAATATTAATGATTTTATCGAGAGAATGAAATTTGATTAGTTCTAGATTTTGTTCAAAAAACAAACGAGCTGACTTTGAAAAAGTCAGCTCGTTTACTATCTGATATATACTTACATTATAACTCAATATCGTATAGTTTTAATTTGTTGTAAAGAGTTTTGCGATCGATATTTAGCAATATCGCTGCTTTTGTTTTATTGTTGTTAGTTTCTTTAAGAGCTTCTCTAATGATTTGTTCTTCGTTTTGATGTGAGTAAAGCGAAAAGTTTTTGGTAGTTTCTTCGGGTGTCTCTAGCATTTCTTGCGGAAGAACGTCAAGAGTTATCAAGTTAGATTTTGTCAACAAAACACATCGTTTGATAATGTTATTCATCTCCCGAAGATTTCCGTACCAAGGGTAATTTTTGAATAGATTCACCACATCTTCACTAAATCCTTCAACATTCTTTTCCAAATCCTCGTTAGCTTTACTCAAAAAGTGATGCGCAAAGATCATTAAATCTTCTTTTCGTTCAGCTAATTTTGGAACTTTTATGCTAAACTCGTTGAGCCTGTGATATAAATCTTCTCGGAATTCTCCGTTTTTAACTGCTTCAGCCAGGTCTTCGTTCGTGGCAGCAATTACGCGAATATCTACTTCAACCTCTTTATTGCTTCCTATAGGTTTTACTTTTCGTTCTTGTAAAGCACGGAGCAATTGCACCTGAACTTCGTACGAAAGATTTCCGATTTCATCTAAAAAGATGGTCCCTCCGTTTGCAGCTTCAAAATGACCTGTTTTGTCATTTATTGCTCCTGTAAATGAGCCTTTTAGGTGTCCGAAAAATTCACTCGAAGCCAAGTCCTTCGGAATAGCTCCGCAGTCAACCGGAATAAAAGGTTTGTTTTTTCGCTTACTTTGAACATGTATCGAATGAGCTATATATTCTTTTCCGGTTCCGCTGTCTCCAATAATCAACACAGACATATTTGTAGGGGCAACTAGTGAAATATGTTCCTGTAGTTTTTTAGAAACGGAACTTATTCCTTTTACGTAGTTTTCGTCAGAACTAGATGAGTTAGCCTTAGTGTTCTGAGAACTAGAAACAGCGACTGTTTTTTCTACTTTTTTTGAAAGACAATTGTTTATGGTGTGTAGTAATTCATCCGGATTGATTGGTTTCCCTACATAATCGAAAGCACCTAATTTCATCGCATTCACAGCATTTTTAATGTCGGTATATCCGGTCATTAAAATTACCTGAGTGCTAAAATCTTTTTCTTTTGTTTTTTTAAGGATTTCCATTCCGTCAGAATCAGGAAGGCGGATGTCCGTAATTACTACGTCAAAAGAGTTCTTCTCGATGATGTCAAAAGCCTCTTTTCCTGTAAAACTGTTGGTTACATCAAACCCTTTTTTCTTTAAAAAAGTTTGAAGCAAGGTACAGAAAGCCACATCGTCATCTACTACTAATATCTTTTTGCTCATATTGGGATTGATGGTTTAATTCGCAAATTTAAGTAAAAATACAGATAAAAAGTTAAAACTAAAAATTGATTCAAAAAAAAAGGAAGCACTCCTGCTTCCTTTTCTCTTCCGGAGGATAAATCCTCCAAAAAAACCACCTTACTCAATACTAACTTTTAATCTTATGTAAAAAAATCTTGCGATTTTGTAGACTGCATTACACTTACTATATAGAGATAATCGTGCCAATATGGTAAGATTAGGTGAAATTCCTAAAAAGTTCTCTAAAATAAAGGGTTTTAATTGTTTTTGATTGTTTTTCGTCAAAGTTTAAATGTAAAAACTGGGGAATATAATGCCACAAAATGGGGAATTTTTTGTGGAATTAATGTTTTCGGAGGTTTCGAGTCGAAAGTGTATCTTTGCTTTTTTAATTTTGGTTATGATTAATTCAGAAAAAGACTTTATCCCGAGTTCATACGATTTTCCTAAAGTATCTGGAACTGTAAAATGGGAAGCTCCGAGTAATATTGCATTGGTTAAATATTGGGGGAAGAAAGAAAAACAAATACCGGCTAACCCTTCCGTAAGCTTTACGCTATCTGAAAGTAAAACTATTACAGAGGTGATTTTCTCAAGAAAAGAGCACACAAATAGCTTTTCGTTTGATTTTAGTTTTGAAGGGCAACCAAAACCTGATTTTCACCCGAAGATTGAGCAGTTTTTTCATAGAATTGAGTTGTATTTGCCGTTTTTAAAGGCATATCACTTTACTATTCATAGCCACAACACCTTTCCTCATAGTTCCGGGATTGCCTCATCCGCTTCGGCTATGGCTGCACTTTCTTTATGTTTGATGGACATTGAGAGGAAATTTACCGAGATTTCGGATGAACTTTTCTATAAAAAGGCTTCCTTTTTAGCTCGTTTGGGTTCTGGCAGTGCGTGTCGAAGCATCCAAGGCACTCCTATTGTTTGGGGGGAGCATTCCGCGATTGCTCAATCTTCGGATTTATATGGAGTAAGTTTAGATTTTGAAATTCATGAGAATTTTAAAAATTATCAAGATACAATTTTGCTGGTTGATGTCGGACAAAAGCAAGTGTCCAGCACTGTTGGTCATGATTTGATGCACAATCATCCCTTTGCTCAGAAGAGATTTGAACAAGCTCATCAAAATCTTTCGGATATTCTAGAGGTCTTTAAGTCCGGAGATTATCAAATGTTTGTAAATATAGTTGAAGGTGAGGCGCTCACGCTACATGCTATGATGATGACCTCTAACCCGTATTTTATCTTGATGAAGCCCAATACGTTGGAAATAATAAATCGTATTTGGAAGTTTAGAGAATTGACAAAAATTCCTGTATGTTTCACTCTTGATGCCGGAGCTAATGTGCATGTTTTATATCCGGATAACTACAAAAACGAAGTTCTCAGCTTTATTAAAAATGAATTGGCCGTGTTTTGTCATAACGGTCAATTTATAACTGACCAAACAGGAGCAGGAGCACATAAAATACATTAATTAAAGTGATTAACAGTAAATTCTCTATAAAACCTTGTAAATCATACGGGGTTTTTTGTTACATTTGGGGCTGTTTTGTTTCGAATTAATGTAGATGAGAATTTATTTTTAGAATAAATACACCTGAAAATGATTACACACATACAAGGTAAGTTAGTAGAAAAAAATCCGACATACGTAATTATTGACTGTATGGGGATTGGGTACTATATCAATATTTCGCTACATACTTTTTCTCTTATACCTGATTCAGAAAATCTTAAGATTTATACCTACCTTCAAGTAAAAGAAGACGGACATACCCTTTATGGATTTGTAGAAAAATCAGAAAGAGAAATATTTAAACTGTTAATCTCTATATCCGGAATCGGACCATCCACTGCTAGAACAATGTTGTCTTCTCTTACTCCTAAGCAAGTAATCGAGGCAATAGCTTCGTCTGATGCGGTGACTATACAATCTGCTAAAGGGATTGGAGCCAAAACAGCACAAAGAGTTATCATCGAGCTAAAAGAAAAAGTGTTAAAAATCTATGATTTAGATGAAGTTTCTACACTTTCGAACAATACAAGTAAATCTGAAGCGTTATCTGCTTTGGAGGTTTTAGGATTTAATAGAAAATTAGCAGAAAAAGCGATTGATAAAGTCCTGAAACAGACCCCACAGGCATCAGTCGAAAACATAATAAAACAGGCTTTAAAAAATTTATAATTCTTGAAAACTATAAATATTAATACCATTAAAGAGCTTTTTGTTAAAGCATTATTTTTAGGAATTTTCTTTTTCGGGCTAAAGGCAAATGCCCAACAAGAGGTCGCTCAAGATAGCGTCAAAACCGGATATGATTCCGGAAATCTTGAGATGCAAAATCCATCAAGTATTTCACAAGTATATGAATATGACCCAGTTTTGGACAGATACATTCTCAGCAATAAACTCGAGAATATTGATATAGGTTATCCTCTTTTCTTGACTCCAAAAGAATACGAGGATAGGTTGATGAAAGAATCAATAAGTAATTATTTTAAACAAAAATCGCAAGCAATAAATTCTGACGACCCGAACGTACATAGAGACGTACTACCAGGTTATAGAGTCCATTCACGTCTTTTTGAAACTATTTTTGGGGGTAATACCATAGATGTTCGCCCGACAGGTTCGGTAGAGATTGATTTAGGGATGAGGTATTCCAAACAAGATAACCCTGCTTTGTCTCCAAGAAACCGAAGTGTGTTAGGATTTGATTTTGATCAAAGGATTAGCGTCGGACTTAACGGAATGGTCGGGACGAGATTAAAAGTTTCAGGTAATTATGATACACAATCTACTTTTAATTTTCAGAATTTAATAAAACTTGAATATACTCCGACAGAAGATGATATCATCCAAAAAATTGAAGTAGGTAACGTAAGTTTTCCTTTAAATACATCGCTTATCAGAGGAGCACAAAGTTTATTTGGGGTAAAAGCACAATTGCAATTCGGAAAAACTACCGTTACCGGAGTTTTCTCAGAGCAGCGTTCCGAAACCAGAGGAGTTACTGTTGAAGGAGGTGGTATGCTACAAGATTTTGAGCTTTTTGCTTTAGATTATGATGCAGACCGACATTATTTCTTATCACAATATTTCAGAAATAAATATGATGATGCTTTGCGTAATTATCCGTTGATAGATAGTCGAGTTCAGATTACTCGAATCGAAGTTTGGGTAACTAACAGACAAAATCGTATTAACGCTACACCTCTCGATGGTTTTAATAACCGTAATATCATTGCTTTACAAGATTTAGGTGAGGCGCAGTTACAAGGCGTTCCTACCAATCAAGTAGTTGTAAATACGGAAGCAGACTTTTTTAATGTTCCTGCTAATACTCCCTCAGACAACTCCAACAATAAATATGATCCTAAGCAAATTGGAAATCCGAATAGCTATTTGAATAGCAATGTAAGGGATGTGGGAACTGTAAATTTAGGAATTCAGTTTCCCGGACAAGCTCCCGGTCAAGGAGTAAATGAAGGAACCGATTATATTAAACTAGAAAATGCACGAAAGTTAAACCCTAATGAATATTCGTTTCACCCACAATTAGGATATATTTCGTTAAATCAAAGACTTAATAATGACGAGGTTTTAGCAGTTGCATACCAATATACTGTAGGAGGTCAGGTGTATCAGGTAGGAGAGTTCGGAACAGATGGAGTAGATGCCACTGTTTTTTCGCAAAATCCTGATCCAAATCAAGCCGAAATTCCAACCACACAAGCATTAATTCTAAAAATGCTTAAAAGTAACATCACTAATGTAAGTCAGCCTGTTTGGAATTTGATGATGAAAAACATCTATGCGATTCCCGGAGGTTCTCAATTAGAGCAAGATGGATTTAAATTCAATATACTCTATACCGACCCTTCGCCTCTTAACTATATCACGCCAGCCAACGAATCTACCCCTTTGCCTGATGATGTGGAAGCGACGCCTTTGTTACGAGTATTCCATTTAGACAGATTGAATTATACAAACGACCCACAGCCAGGAGGAGATGGTTTTTTTGATTACGTATCAAATCCTTCAGGAAATAATCCTTTGTCAGAACAAGGACAATACGGAAATATGGGAGCTCCTCAAAATAATAATCAACAAACCGGAATGGGAGGAGGTGGATATGGAAACAACCAAAATCAACAACAAAGTACTAATACATTTGAAGGAATTACAATTGATCCGAGATTCGGACGTATTATATTTACTACGGTTGAACCATTTGGTAAACATCTTTTCGAAAAGTTGAAGTCTTCTCCAAACTCTACTGAGATTTATGATGATGAAACCACATATAATGACAATCAAAGCAAATATGTGTACACCAGACTATACAAAAGTACTCAAGCAGCTTCGTTGCAAGATAGTGAGAAAAATAAGTTTTTATTAAAAGGACGCTTCCGCTCAACAGTAGGAGATGGGATTTCTATCGGAGCTTTTAATATTCCTCAAGGTTCGGTTGTAGTTACAGTAGGAGGGAGGATTTTAGTCGAAGGACAAGATTATACCGTAAATTATCAACAAGGAAAAGTTTACCTGATAGATCCGTCTATTCAGGCTTCAGGAATGCCTATTGATATCAGAGTAGAAAACAATCAGGTTTTCGGACAACAAACAAAACGTTTTTTTGGAGTTAATGTAGAGCATAAGTTTAGCGATAAGTTTTTAGTAGGCGGAACTTTCTTACGCATGTCTGAAAAACCATTTACTCAGAAATCTGCTTATGGTCAAGAGTCCGTAAACAATACAATCTACGGACTGAATCTGAATTATTCTACAGAAGTTCCGTTTTTTACCCGATTAGTAAATAAATTACCTAATATAGATACTGATGTTCCTTCAAATTTTTCGATCAGAGGAGAAGTAGCTTTTCTTAAATCAGACACTCCAAAAGGAGATCAGTTTGACGGAGAATCAACGGTATATGTAGAAGATTTCGAAGGTTCTCAAACTAATTTAGACATGAAGTCTCCTTTTGCTTGGAGTTTGTCGAGTGTTCCTATAGGTTTTGGAGGAGAACTTCCTGCTCCTTTGCCAGAAGAAGCTCCCATTCCAGGGTATAGAAGAGCAAAGCTTTCATGGTATACCATAGACCCTGTTTTTTACACCAGCCAACGCCCATCGGGAATAAGTGAGAATGATTTAGCCTCTAATAAAACGCGTAGAATTTATATCCGTGAATTATTTCCGGTAAATGATATTGCTCAAGGACAAACAACAGTAGTTCCAACCTTAGATTTGACTTATTATCCAACAGAGAGAGGACCTTATAATTTTAATCCGCTTGCTAACGGAACAAATACCCTTCCTAACCCTCAAAACAATTGGGGAGGTATTATGAGAGGAATTACTTCAACTAATTTTGAACAAGCCAATGTAGAATACATTCAATTTTGGTTGTTAGACCCTTTTGTAGGTAATCCGGGAGATGCAGCTAATCCTTTTAATTCAGGACAATTGCGAATTAATTTAGGAGAAATATCCGAAGATATCTTAAAGGACGGACGAAAGATGTACGAAAACGGACTTCCCGAGGCAGGCTCTAACCAGGTTACCCAGCCTACAGCTTGGGGGCAAGTTCCTGCTTCACAGTCGCTTATTTATGCTTTTGATACGAATGAAGCTAATAGAGCAGCACAAGATTTAGGGTTTGATGGATTGACCGATTCTCAAGAAGCCCAAAAGTTTCCTGAGTTTGCAGCATTAGAAGACCCGGCTCAAGATAATTACGAAAACTTCTTAGCAGCACAAGGAAACATCTTAGAAAGATACAAAAAATATAACGGTACTCAAGGAAACTCTCCTGTAAGCTTATCAGATAACAATAGAGGTTCTTCTACGCTTCCGGATGTAGAGGATGTAAACAGAGATAATACCATGAATACTGTAGATGCGTATTATGAGTTTACTATAGATATTCAGCCTAATATGCAAGAAGGACAGAATTATATTACTAACGTAATGAATACGACTGCAACCTTCCAAGGGCAAGGACCTAACGGAGAAACATCTACTCCTGCACGTTGGATTCAATTTAAAGTTCCTTTAGCAGAAGGAACTCCAATAGGAGGAATTTCAGACTTGCGTTCTATTCGTTTTATGAGAATGTATGTAACCGGATTCTCAGAAGAAATTACACTCCGCTTTGGAACACTTGATTTGGTGCGTAGCGAATGGAGACGCTATACTTACTCTTTAGACCCTTTTGAGAACGATAACGAAAATGACAATACAGCTTTTGATGTTCAAACAGTGAATGTTCAAGAGAATGGAGACCGTTATCCGATTAATTATATTACTCCTCCAGGAGTACAGAGAGAACAACTATATCAAAACAACACCCTTATTAATCAAAACGAACAATCGCTTTCGATGAGAGTGTCAAGTGCAGATGGAAGTTATACCGGAGGGCTAGAGCCTCATGATTCTCGTGCAGTATTTAAACAAGTCAATGTGGATATGCGTCAGTATAAAAGATTGAAAATGTTTTTGCATGCAGAAGCACTACCTTTACTATCTGCTGATAATCCGAACGGAGAAACCTCGGGCTTAGAAGATGATCAATTAGTGGCTTTTATTCGTTTCGGGAACGATTTTACACAAAACTTCTACCAAATTGAAGTTCCTCTTAAGGTTACTCCTGAAGGTGCTATCATAGATACCGAAGTGTGGCCAGAAGCAAATAATCTGGATATCCGACTAGATTTACTTACTCAATTAAAAATAGCTGCTATCCAAATGACTCCGGACGATTGGGGTATGCTACCACCTGAAAATAATGGAATATTTTATAGATACGTTCAAGAGTTAGACCCTAATTCGACTAGTAATTTAAGAATCGGTATAAAAGGGAATCCTAATTTCGGATATGTTCGAACTTTAATGCTTGGAGTCAAAAACGTATCCACCTCTAATGTAAGAGGAGAAGTGTGGTTTAACGAACTTCGATTGGCAGAAATGGATAACCAAGGAGGTATGGCCGCAACAGTAAGTATGGATGCTAATTTTGCAGATTTCGCCAACTTTACAGCTGCTGGTAATATGAATACTATAGGGTTCGGAGGCATTGAAGACAAGCCTCAACAAAGAAGTAGAGAGGATAGGTACCAATACAATCTGGTTTCGAGCTTACAGTTAGGAAAACTCTTGCCTGCAGACTGGAGAATAAGATTGCCGTTTAGTTATTCTATAGGAGAAGAATTTATAACTCCTGAATATGATCCGTATTACCAAGATATTAGATTGGACCAGTATTTAGATGGAATTTCAAATGCTGCTGAAAGAGATAATGTCAAAGAAAGAGCTGTAGAATACACAAAAGTAAAGAGCATTAATTTTATCGGAGTTAAAAAAGACAAAAACCCAGAGTTAAAACCAAAGGTTTATGACCCTGAAAATATAACCTTGTCTTATTCTTATACAGAAACCAATCACCATAATTACGAGGTTGAGGATTTGTTGGATCAAAACGTACAAACAACTGCAGATTATAGTTATAGTTTTGAAGCTAAACCTGTAGAGCCTTTCAAGAATAGCGAGTTTATGAGTAAGAGCAGTTACTGGAAATTGCTACAAGACTTTAACTTCAATTATTTGCCATCAAATATTACGTTTAATACTAGTATATTGCGTAATTACAACAGACAGCAATTCCGTCAGGTTGAAGTGCAAGGAATTCCTTTAAACCCACTTTACAGACGCAACTATATGTTTAATTATAATTATGGATTTAACTATGACCTTACTAAAAAGTTAAAGATAAATTATAACGTAACTACAAGCAATATCGTAAGAAATTACCTAGATGAAGATAGTGTTCCGATTGATTCTTATTCGATTTGGGATGATTATTGGAATACAGGAGAACCTAATCAACATACGCAGCAAATAGTATTAAACTATGAATTACCGTTAGAAAAAATACCATTTTTAAGTTTTTTAAAGTCAAATTATACTTACAACTCCAATTATAACTGGATGAGATCCTCAGACGGGCTACGTACTATCGAAAGCGGAGGAGTTGTTTACGACTTAGGAAACACAATTCAGAATTCGAATTCTCATAATTTGAATTCTACACTTAATATGGACTTATTCTATAGATACATTGGACTTACCAAAAGAGGACAGAGTAAAGCACCTGCTAGACCAACTTCAACAGGAGCACCTGTGCCTGGACAAAGGGTATCTGGAGGAAATCAAACACAAAATAGCGGAGGTAATGTATTTATAGATGGGCTTATTGGTTTAGCTACGAGTCTGAAAACGGTTCAAGTTAATTATACAGAAAATAACGGAACAGTATTACCAGGATATTTGCCAACGATAGGATTCTTAGGAACATCAAGACCAACCTTAGGATTTGTCATGGGAAGCCAAGAAGATGTGCGTTATGTAGCAGCCCAAAACGGATGGCTGACTAATTATCCTGATTACAATCAAAATTATACTCAGATAAGTACTAAAATGCTAAATCTAACAGCAGCTTTAGAGCCGTTTCCTGATTTAAAAATAGATCTTACAGCAGATAGAAATCAGTCAGAAAACTTTTCTGAACAGTTTGATGTAAGTGACGGAATGTATAATTCACGCTCTCCTTATGAGTCAGGTAACTTCTCTATTTCAACCAATATGATTAGAACGGCTTTCTCCAAAAGTGACGAAAGTTTCTCAGAAGCATTTCAGGATTTTAGAGATAACAGAATTATAATTGCCAATAGATTAGCACAAAATAGAGGTATTGACTTAACTGACCCGAATAATATAGGACCTGACGGTTTCCCGCTTGGTTACGGAAAGACTTCACAAGAGGTTTTGTTACCTGCTTTCTTCTCTGCTTATACAGGTAAAGATGCTTCAGGTGTTTCGCTCGGAGCTTTAAGAGATATTCCGATTCCGGGGTGGAACGTAAGATATACAGGACTTATGAGATACCAATTCTTTAAGGATAAATTCAGACGTTTCTCTATACAACATGGATATAGATCTTCGTATTCTATCAATGCTTATCGCTCGAACTTTGATTATGACCAAGATCCGAACGGTTTTGATACAGCAGGTAATTATTATCCGAAAACTATTGTTTCAAACGTAAACTTAGTAGAACAATTCAATCCGTTAATTCGATTGGATTTTGAAATGAAAAATTCAGTTCAAATCCGAGCTGAGGTTAAAAAAGATAGAGCTTTGTCTCTAAGTTTTGACAATAATTTGTTGACAGAAATGCAAGGGCAAACCTACGTTCTCGGAACAGGTTATCGTATCAAAGATGTGGTAATCAATACTACATTAGCCGATAATGCTACCAATACCATAAGAAGTGACTTGAACTTAAAACTAGACTTAAACTATACCAATAACAAAACTATTGTCCGTTATTTAGACTATGATAACAACGAATTAGGAGGAGGACAAAATATGTGGTCGGCAAAATTTACTGCAGATTACGCATTTAGTCGTAACTTTACAGTAATTTTGTATTATGACCATTCGTTCTCAAAGGCAGTAATCTCAACAGCATATCCGGTAACGAATGTAAGAGCAGGGTTTACATTGAGATATAATTTCGGAAATTAAAAAAAATACTAACTATAAATCTTATAATTAAATGAACATTCCAAACGAATTAAAGTACACTAAAGACCATGAATGGGTGGTTATTGACGGAGATGTAGCAACAGTAGGTATTACTGATTTTGCTCAAAAAGAGTTAGGAGATATCGTTTATGTTGAAGTAGAGTCATTAGACCAAACCTTAGCTAAAGACGAAATATTCGGAACTGTAGAAGCGGTTAAAACAGTTTCTGATTTGTTCTTACCTCTTTCGGGTGAGATTATTGAGTTTAACGAAGAACTTGAAACTACTCCGGAACTCGTAAATAGCGATCCTTACGGAGAAGGTTGGATGATTAAAATAAAAATATCTGATACTTCGGAAATTGACGGTTTATTGTCAGCAGATGAGTACAAAAATCTGATTGGTGCATAAAAAAATTTACTTTTGGAGTGCCTTTTTTTGGACAATCTTTATTGTTGTCTTAAGCTTGGTTTCTTTTTCAGAAGCTCCAGAAGTATTATCAGAACTTAGCTCATACGACAAGTTAGCTCATTTTGTGTTCTATTTTGTATTTGTTTTTTTATGGGGAAATTTTGTTTTCTATAATAAGCAAATACAAAGCAGAACACTTTTTTTAATTTTGTGGATAGCCCTAATAATAGGAGGAATAATAGAAGTTTGTCAAGAGATTTTTACCCAAAAAAGAACAGCTGATATTTATGATATGCTCGCCAATTTTGTAGGAGCATTAATCGGAATCGGAGCTTTGTACATATATCGAAAAAATAAAAAAAAGTTATGATAGCAATCAAGCAATATTTAGACTCTACGTACCTTAAAACAGCAGACCAAGCCGGATTGTCTGAGAGTGAAAACACCAAAATTGCCAAAGGGTTTATTCAAGAAGCAATAGACAATGAATTTAAACTCATTATGATTCGTCCTGAGGTAGTTGCTATGGCAAGAAACATGATTGACGAAGTGAAATCAGAAGTATTGGTCGGAACCGTTATTGATTTTCCGCAAGGAAATTCTTCGGTTGAAGAAAAACTTCACCAAGCCCAACAAGCTATTGATAATGGAGCAGATGAATTAGACTTCGTAATTGATTATACAGCTTTTAAAACAGGAAATTTGGATAAACCAAGACAAGAGGTTCTGGAATGTACAAAACTTGGACTTCAGCACAATAAAGCTGTAAAATGGATTATAGAAACAGCGGCTCTTACTCCAAAACAAATTGTGCAGATTTCGGCTCTTATTAAGAACGTGATTATAGCTAATATGGATGAGGATTTTTATGAAAAAGTATTCGTAAAGTCATCTACAGGATTCTATAAAACCGAAGAAGGTAAACCGAATGGAGCAACAGTTGAAGCCATTCAGCTAATGATCGAAAACTCATTTCCGCTACCCGTAAAAGCTTCGGGTGGAGTACGAAGTTTAGAAGAAGCAAAACAAATGATAAAATTAGGTGTAAAAAGAATTGGGACTTCTTCGGCAAAAATTATTGCAGACGGAGGAATTTCGGAAAGTAATTATTAATGTTTTTTATCTTTGAGTAAATTCTGTAAAAATGAATAAAAAAATACTCCTATTTCTTTTGTTAGGGATACAATTATCTTTGGCACAAGTCAAAACATCAGAAAAACCACCTGTTTTTGAAGGTTGTGAAAACTTAGACGCTCAAAAAACAGAATATTGTTTTTATAATAAACTTCAAGAATTTGTTTTTCAGAATTTTGAGGTTCCCGAAGTAGTTGATAAAGAAGACTACAAAGCTAATGTTATTGTGCTCTTTCAGGTAGATGATCAAGGAGAGTTTACAGTATTACACACCAATGCGTCTTATCAAGAAGTAAATCAAGAAATAAACCGAGTATTTGATAAACTTCCTAAAGTGAGTCCGCCTGTTCATAACGGGAATCCTACTTATGCGAAATACACACTTACTATCGCAATCCCTTTGCAAGAACCCGTTCCTTTTTCGTTAGATGACTCACCCGAAAAACCAATATTTGTCAAAACAAAAAACAAACCTCTTACCGAATTGGATAGTATTGTATATCATAAATTCGAAAATCCACACCTCAAAAGTCAGCTGAATATTCCGTTTTCGCATAGCTATTACGCACAATTTGACAGGGCTATGAATCAAATGGGAGCGAATAATCATACAGCACAAAAACCTTATACTTATGCCGAAGTCGCTAAATATTACGATTTAGAAAAGTCTTATCAGGATATTTATAAAAACAAATCAGGTTGGTGGGGACGTAAGCTTTGGAACGAAAGTTTGGTAACCATACAAGGAGAAAATTATTGGTTTACGATGAATCCTATTTTAGACTTGCGCTTAGGAAAAGATTTAGATAGCGATTTAGATTATACTTATAACAATACTCGAGCCTTGCAAATTCAAGGTGCTTTAGGGAAACAACTCCACTTCTCGACAGTTATATACGAAAGTCAAGGGCGTTTTGCAGATTATTATAATGAATATGCCATGTCTATTCGACCAAGTGGAGGAAATCCGGCTGTGGTTCCGGGAATTGGAATCGCAAAACAATTTAAAGAAGACTCTTTTGATTTTCCTTCTGCTGATGCCAATCTTACCTATACTCCGAGCGAATTTATCAACCTACAGCTGGGATACGGGAGAAACTTTTTAGGAGATGGATATCGTTCGCTTTTGCAAGGAGACGGAGCTTCACCGTATCCTTATTTCAAAATTAATACAACGTTTTGGAAAATAAAATATACCAACACTTATATGTGGCTCAAAGATTTGAGGGACGAAGTTACAGTAGACAGAACATATGCATCTAAATATATGGCAAATCACTACTTGAGTTGGAACGTGTCGAACAGACTCAATATTGGAGTTTTTGAGTCGGTAGTATGGACCAACTCCAACGAGAGAGGTTTTGATATGAATTTTGTTAATCCTATTATTTTTTATCGAACCGTAGAGTTTAACTCCTCGTCTAGATCAGGAAATGCGCTTCTAGGGCTCACATCTAAATTTAAAATCAACAACGAAATCAATCTGTATGGACAGTTTTTAATAGACGAATTCTCGTTTAACGATGTAAAGGCACAAGATCAGAGTTGGAAGAACAAGTTTGGATATCAAATAGGAGCTAAATATTATGATGCGTTTGGAGTAGAGAATCTACTTCTGCAGGCCGAATATAACATTGTGCGACCGTATGTATATTCACATTCTGACCCTATCACCAATTATGCGCACAACAATCAAAGTATGGGACACAATTGGGGAGGAAACTTTAAAGAACTTATCTTGGTAGGACGTTATTTTAAAGGACGCTATTTTGCAGATGCAAAAGTAACAATAGGTACAAGAGGATTGGATTTTAATACAGACGAAGATAACTTTAACTACGGAGGAAATATTTATTTGGATTATGACGAAAACCGCCCTTTTGATAAAGGAGTAAAAGCGGGTCAAGGAAATGAAACAAAAATATTTATAGCTGATTTACAAACAGGCTATTTGATTAACCCGAACACCAACCTAAAGATTTTTGCTAACCTTACTTATCGAAATTTTAATCCGCATACTACTACCGAAACTACTTTTGACCAAAGTACCACTTGGATTTCAATCGGAATTCGTTCTGATTTGTTTAATTGGTATTTTGATTACTAATAGTATAATCCGATATGATTAAAAAACAAAAAAACCAAGTGCAAACTTGGTTTTTTGTTTATGGTCTAGTCTGACTTATTTTTTCGAAAGATTCTCAAGCATTACTTGAGTCATTTTGTCTAAATCAAACTCGTGCTTCCAGCTCCAATCTTGTCTGGCTCTGCTATCATCGATGCTCGAAGGCCAACTGTCTGCAATTTTTTGTCTGAAATCCGGATTGTACGTAATGGTGAACTCAGGAATATGCTTTTTAATTTCTTCCGCTATTTCTTTTGGAGTAAACGAAATAGCCGATAGGTTATACGAAGAACGAATTTTAATTTGTTCTTGAGGTGCTTGCATAATCTGAATGGTAGCTCGAATAGCATCATCCATATACATCATCGGAAGTCCGGTGTTTTCCGAAAGGAAACATTCGTAAGTTTTATTTTCTAATGCTTTATAATAAATGTCTACTGCATAATCTGTAGTTCCTCCTCCTGGAAGTGTTGTCCAGCTAATAAGACCCGGATAACGGATACTTCTAACATCTACACCATAAATATTGTGGTAATATTCACACCATCTTTCGCCTGCTTGCTTACTAATTCCGTAAACCGTTGAAGGTTCCATAATTGTATATTGTGGTGTATTGTTTTTAGGAGTTGTCGGACCAAATACAGCAATGCTGGAAGGCCAAAAAATCTTTTTAATCTTGCCTTCTTTGGCTAAGTTCAATACGTGGAAAAGCGAATTCATATTCAAATCCCACGCAAATGCAGGGTTTTTTTCGGCAGTAGCCGAAAGAAGTGCGGCCATTAAGTAAACATCCGTAATTTTGTGCTTCTCGACTATCTCTTGAATTTGGTTGAAGTCTAATGCGTTTACAACTTCAAAAATCCCGTCATTTACAACAGAATTATCTAGTTTTCTGACATCTGAAGCAATTACGTTTTCTACTCCATAAACTTTACGAAGTTGTTGCGTAAGTTCAGTTCCAATTTGCCCGCAAGCTCCAATAATAAGAATTTTTGTGTTCATATAAGTGTCCTAAAAAAGGATATAAAGATAGCATCTTTTTAGATTATTTCAAGTAGAGCTAAAAGGTTTTTTATGCCTGAAACTATTGATATATCATAAAATATGTTTTATAAACTATAGTAAAAGTAATTATTATATAATTTAATAGTTTGTAAATGAGTGTGTTTCAAAACAAGAAATGATTGTGTATCTCAATATTTGTCTGTAAATTTGCACTCATTTTTGTTTGAATTTTAGCATGACAGTCGCACAAAAAAAAGTCGCTTTTTATACACTTGGATGTAAACTGAATTTTTCAGAAACCTCAACTATTGCCCGAAACTTTGAGCAAGAAGGTTTCGAAAGGGTCGATTTTGAAGATAAAGCAGATATTTATGTTATAAATACTTGTTCGGTTACCGAAAACGCAGATAAACAGTTCAAACAAGTGGTCAGAAAGGCACTTAAGCAAAACGATAGAGCTTTTGTTGCTGCTGTAGGTTGTTATGCACAACTCAAACCCGAAGAATTGGCCTCGGTTGATGGAGTAGATTTGGTTTTGGGAGCTACCGAAAAATTCAAAATCACAGATTATCTCAACGATTTAACCAAAAATGATTTCGGAGAAATCCATTCGTGTGAGATTGAAGAAGCTGATTTTTATGTCGGAAGTTATTCCATCGGAGACCGAACACGTGCTTTTCTGAAAGTTCAGGATGGATGTGATTATAAATGTACTTATTGCACCATTCCACTTGCTCGTGGTATTTCTCGAAGTGATACACTCGAAAATGTACTGAAAAATGCCAAAGAAATCTCTGAACAAAACATAAAAGAAATTGTACTAACCGGAGTGAATATCGGAGATTACGGAAAAGGAGAGTTCGGAAACAAAAAACACGAACACACTTTTTATGAGTTAGTTCAAGCTTTGGATAAAGTCGAAGGAATCGAAAGATTGCGCATTTCGTCTATTGAACCAAATCTGCTTAAAGACGAAACTATTGATTTTGTAGCCGAAAGCAGAACTTTTGTACCTCATTTTCATATTCCATTACAATCCGGAAGTAATGATATTCTCAAAAAAATGAGAAGACGTTATTTAAAAGAACTGTATGTAGAACGCATTTCAAGAATCAGAAAAACAATGCCTGATGCTTGTATTGGAGTAGATGTAATTGTCGGGTTTCCAGGAGAAACAGACGAACATTTTTTAGAAACATATAATTTTTTAGCTGATTTGGAAATTTCGTACCTACACGTATTTACGTATTCGGAAAGAGATAATACCGTAGCAGCCGAAATGGAGAATCCTGTTCCGATGAACATCAGGAGCAAAAGAAGTAAAATGCTTAGAGGACTTTCTGTCAAAAAACGTAGAGCTTTTTACGAAAATCAACTCGGAAAAGTCAAAACCGTACTTTTTGAGAACGAAAATCACCAAGGGTACATCCATGGTTTTACCGAAAACTACGTAAAGGTCAAAGCACCTTGGAATCCGTATTTGGCCAATACTTTACAACCTGTAAAGTTACTTAATATAGACGAGGACGGATTGGTTAGAGTTGAGATTTTAAACCTCTCTTGATTATCTGAATACAATAGAAATACTGCTTTCGTGCTCTATCCCCAGTAGGCTAGAGGCTGTTCCTCCGCTGCGTGAATTGCCCTTATAAAGAGCGATTTCTAACAATCCAGCCTGATTGAAAATTGCCAATTTCCCGCCATCTGTGGCATTTTTCTCTGAAGCATAGTCAATGTATGTAGGATGAATTTTTGTAATGCGATAACTTCTAAAAAGTATGTCAAATTCTCTCCCTTTGTGAATTTGTTCGAATAACTCTTTAGAAATATTGCTGATTGCATTCCCGAATCGATCTATATAAATGATACTTCCGGTGATTTTAGTCTTATCTTCTGATATAACTGCCTTTAAAGGTTGCATTTCTTTGAGTGAAAAAATGGTTTCTCCCATTTCAAAAATAGACTTTCCGTGGGCTAGCTCTATCGCAGTTTTTACAAAAAACTCAGTAGAATTTTGGTTATTTTCAAAAGGCAAAGCAATAATAGCCTCAGGTTTTTGACCCGCTATAACTAGACTCATCACTCCGTTGTCTGCAGATAAAAAGTAATGATTGTTCCAAAACACAAGAATAGGTCTTTTTTCAGCAGAAAATTCTGCATCAGTCAGAACAAGATGAATTGTTTTTTCAGGAAAGTAATGATAAGACGAACCAATCACATAAGCAGCTTCTTGAATAACAAAAGGAGAGATTTCGTGTGATATATCTACTAATCTAGCACTCGGAAATCTTGAATATATCATCCCTTTTAAAGCACCTACGTAATGGTCTTTAAGTCCGAAATCGGAAGTGAGGGTAATTATCATTATTGTTTGAGTGAATCTGATTATTGAACAAAGTACAAAACTATGAATTTTGGACAACGAAAAATAACCAAATCATATAAATTTTATAAGTATCTTTGCACACCTTTTATTTAAAAAATAATGTCAAAAAACATCACTCCATACAAAGACTCTGGATTAGGGAAAAAGAAACAAGTTGAGCAAATGTTTGACACTATATCAGACGGATATGATAATCTGAATCGGGTTATTTCACTAGGTTCAGATATGAAGTGGAAAAAGAAAATAGTTGCTTTACTCAAAAAGAAAAAACCTGCTAAAGTATTAGATGTGGCTACAGGTACCGGAGATCTAGCAATTATGATTTCGGAAATAAAATCTGCAGAAATAATAGGTGTGGATATTTCTGAAGGAATGCTCAAAGTAGGGAGGAAAAAAGTAGAAAGTAAAAATCTTTCTGACCGAATTTCTCTTATTCAAGCAGATTCTGAAAATCTTCCTTTTGAAGACAATAACTTTGATGTTATAACCGTAGCTTATGGTATTCGAAATTTTGAAAACCTCGAAAAAGGGTTGAGCGAGATGTATAGAGTACTAAAACCGGGAGGAACATTTGTAATTTTAGAAACATCAGTACCTACACAATTTCCGTTTAAACAAGGATATAAGTTCTATTGTAATTTTATACTCCCGCTTATCGGAAAAGTTTTTTCAAAAGATAAAAAAGCTTATGGATATTTGTCAGAATCAGCTTCAAATTTTCCTTTTGGAGAAGCTTTAAACAATATTTTGACAAAAATTGGGTTTATAGAAGTGGAAAACAAACCTCAAATGTTTGGTGCCGCTACTATTTACATAGCATCTAAAAAGTAATGATGAAAAAAATATTGGTTTTATTGTTGATTGGGTTAGGAGTGCAAATGCAGGCCCAATTTCATACTTTTGGACGAAACCCTATTATAAATATGGAAACATTCCAGAAACAAAGAGTTCATTGGGGATATTATTTGGGGTTTAATTTTTATGATTTTAAATTTGATTATAAAGAGAATTTCCCAGAAGAAATACAAGTTGATAACAGTACTAGCTTTAATGTAGGGTTGGTAGGTAATCTGCGCTTACACGAACATGTTGATTTGAGGCTAGAGCCGGGTTTATACTATTCGCAACGAAATTTAACTTTTCCGGGGCTAGAGCACCCAAGAGATAGATTAAGAGAAGTTAAATCGACTTATATTCATATTCCGCTTCTGCTAAAGTTTTCGTCTTTAAGAACCGGGAACATTCGTCCTTATTTGTTAGGAGGAGTGTCGACTTCGCTTAACTTATCAAGTAATTACAATTCAAAAGACGACAATTACGAACAGCGTTTTCGTATGAATCAATGGACCTATAATTATGAAGTAGGTTTTGGAATAGATATATTTCTAGAATACTTTATTTTTTCACCTTCCATACGAGGTTCTTTTGGGTTTAATAACGAACTTATTCCTGATAATAATCCCAATAGTCCGTGGACTGGCAATGTGGAATCGATGAAAACAAGAGCAGTTTTTGTGAATTTTACTTTTCACTAAATTCACTACAAACTCTTTTAGTAATATGCTAAACAAAAAAACGTCCGAACATTCGGACGTTTTTTTGTTTATATAACACCAATAAAATAATTAAATTTTAAAAGTAATAACCGGACGTTGAGCACTATTTACAATGTCTTCTCCGATACTTCCGTTCAGGTAATGGCTAATTCCTGTTCTACCGTGCGTTCCTACTCCGATAAGGTCAGCATTCATGCGTTTTGCAAAATTAAGCACTCCTTTTTCTACACTATAATCATTATAAACGTGCATTGAGTAATCAGGCAGATTAAAGTTCTTCAAGAAAGATGTCATTCTTTTTTCAGATTCCTCTGTAGAACGGAAACTTCCAGGAGTGTTGATCATTAGCAATTCCATTTTTGCACCAAAAGCATTGGCAAAATCAATTGCTCTTTCGAAAGGTTTTTTAATTTCGTCTGCAAAATCTGAAGCAAAAACAAATTTATTAATATCCTGAATGTTCAGTTCGCTTTTAACTACTAAAACAGGGATATCTGAAGTGCGGACTACTTTTTCAGTATTAGAACCCACAAACAATCCTTGAACTCCTGAAGCACCATGAGATCCCATAACAACTAAATCAACATTATGAGATTTACTTGCTCCGATAATTCCTTCAAAAGCTTTTTCAAACTGTACCGCTTCGGTAACAGGAATACCTTCTAAGAAATCACTATTTTTCACTTCTTCAAAACGATCACGGGTTTTTTTAATAAAAAACATTACTTCCGGAATATCTCCAGTTCTTCCCGAAACCTTATCAATTACTTGAGTAGGTAATTCTAACATGTGAAGAAGAATAATTTCTCCGTTGTTTTTTTTAGCAATTTGAGCTGCGGTCCTTAAGGCGTAGTCTGCGTGTTCAGAAAAATCAGTAGGCACTAATATTTTTTTCATACTATAAATTGTTTATGGATGGTTTATAATGAAGAATAAAGGTAAAAATAAAGTTTAATATATCATAATTATTTCTGAGTAAATTTACTTTAAAAATAAAAAAAGAGTGACAAATAGCTTTTGTTTCCTTATTTTTGCAAGAATTTAAAAGTTATACAAATATGAAACCGGATTTATTTCAAGCTCCTGACTATTATTTACTAGACGAGTTGCTTTCGGAAGAGCATAAATTAGTACGTGATGCAGCACGTGCATGGGTAAAAAGAGAAGTTTCTCCAATTATTGAAGAATATGCTCAAAAAGCACAATTTCCTATGCAACTTATCAAAGGTTTAGCAGAAATAGGAGGGTTTGGGCCATATATTCCTGTAGAATATGGTGGAGCAGGACTTGACCAGATTTCGTACGGACTTATTATGCAAGAAATCGAAAGAGGAGACTCTGGTGTGCGTTCTACCTCTTCAGTACAATCTTCGTTGGTGATGTATCCGATTTGGAAATACGGAAATGAAGAACAAAGAATGAAATATTTGCCAAAATTAGCTTCTGGAGAAATGATTGGGTGTTTCGGACTTACCGAGCCTGATTATGGTTCAAATCCAGGAGGAATGGTAACGAATTTTAAAGATAAAGGAGATCACTACTTGCTCAACGGAGCCAAAATGTGGATTTCAAACGCTCCATTTGCAGATATTGCTGTAGTATGGGCAAAAAATGAGGAAGGAAGAATTCATGGGCTTATTGTAGAAAGAGGCATGGAAGGTTTTACAACTCCAGAAACACACAATAAATGGTCGCTTAGAGCATCTGCTACCGGAGAACTTATTTTTGACAATGTAAAAGTTCCAAAAGAAAACTTATTGCCTAATAAATCCGGATTAGGAGCGCCTCTTGGATGTTTAGATTCTGCCCGATATGGAATTGCATGGGGAGCTATCGGAGCAGCTATGGATTGTTATGACACCGCTCTGAGATATGCTAAAGAAAGAATACAGTTTGATAAACCAATCGCTGCTACACAGCTTCAACAAAAGAAACTGGCAGAAATGATTACCGAAATAACCAAAGCTCAATTGCTTACTTGGAGATTAGGAGTTTTGAGAAATGAAGGTAAGGCAACCAGTGCACAAATCTCAATGGCAAAACGCAATAACGTAGAAATGGCTATAAACATCGCTCGCGAAGCCAGACAGATTTTAGGAGGAATGGGAATTACAGGCGAATATTCGATTATGCGTCATAGTATGAACCTAGAAAGTGTTATTACGTACGAAGGAACACACGATATTCACTTGTTAATCACAGGAATGGATATTACGGGTCATGCGGCTTTTAAATAATTAAAGCTAAATAAATTATAAAGGAGGTTGTTAAAAGCAATCTCCTTTTTTATTATAAATACGTGTGCAGATGTTATAATGTTAGAGTTTATCCATTACATTTGTAAGATGAAAGGATTGCGATTATTACTTTTGCCGTTTGGGATATTGTATTGGCTTATAACAAGTCTGCGAAATGCTTTTTATGATAAAGGAATTTTTAAATCGTTTGTGGCTCCGATTCCGGTAATTGCTATTGGTAACTTATCTGTCGGAGGAACAGGAAAGTCGCCTCAAACCGAGTATTTAATTCGGCTTTTGTCAGATAAATATCGAATAGCGACTTTAAGCAGAGGATACAAAAGAAAATCAAAGGGATTTGTATTAGCTAACCAAAATACCACAGTCGACGAATTAGGCGATGAACCTTTTCAGTTTTTTTCAAAGTTTAAAAACATACGAGTTGCAGTAGATTCTGACCGCATCAATGGAATTCAAAACCTGTTGAAGCTTGATAATCCACCTGAAATTGCCTTACTCGATGATGCTTATCAACACAGAAAAGTAAAGGCTACAACATACATTTTGCTTACTGCTTATAGTGATTTATATTGTGATGATTTTATTTTGCCTGTAGGTAACTTGCGGGAATCTAAAAAAGGAGCATCTCGTGCAGAATATGTTATTGTAACCAAGTGCCCAAGTACTTTGACTGCAAATGAAGAAAATAGGATTCGAGAAAAACTAAAACTAAAAAAACATCAAAAGTTATTTTTTACAACGGTGGGTTATGATGGTTATGTGTTTTCTTCTGTTTCTAAACAATCAGTTGCTGAAGTCCAACTTCAGTCCAAAGTAATCTTAGCAGGTATAGCTAAGCCAGAACCATTTTTTGATTTTTTGAAAAACAAAAATGATATTTTACTCAAATATCCAGATCATCATAACTTTTCGGAAGAACAAATTACTGTTATTAAGCAAAAGGCAGCCGGGAAACTGATTGTTACTACCGAAAAAGACTATGTTCGTATTAAAGATAAATTTGATGGGGACCAACTTTTTTATTTACCTATCAAAACAGAATTCTTAAATAAAGAAGAAGAATTCAAGGATTCACTCTTAGGCCTTTTAAGAAAAAAACAGTTGTAAATAATACAACTGTTTTTTGGTTTTAATTAGTAAGCTCTTTTGTTATTTCCTTCATAAAAATTGATAAAAGCTTGATTTACTACTCGGTTTCCTCCAGGTGTAGGATAATCACCCGTAAAGTACCAATCTCCAAGGTTTTCTGGACAAGCTTTGTGTAGATTTTCAACAGATTGAAAAATAACTTTCAGTTCAGCCTTCAGATTGTTCGGAGCAACAAGTTGAGCTACTTTGTCTGAAATTTGTTCGTCCGTGAAAGGAGCATAAATTTCTTTTACGTAATTAATTACTTGGTCATCTTTGAGCTGCTCTTGTGTCTTTGATTTTTTATAAACTTCTTCAATGATATGGCTTTTTCCGTTTTCTTTTAGGAGTTCAAGAGCTGCTCTAAAAGCTACAAAATCTCCGATTTTTGCCATATCAATTCCATAACAATCCGGATAGCGAATTTGTGGTGCAGACGACACAATCACAATTTTTTTAGGATTCAGTCTGTCTAGCATTTTGATAATACTTGTTTTGAGGGTTGTTCCTCTTACGATACTATCGTCAATAATGACCAAATTGTCCGTAGGTTTTACTACTCCATAAGTTACGTCGTATACGTGTGCAACCAAATCATCACGAGAGTTGTCGGCTGTAATAAAGGTGCGAAGTTTAGCATCCTTAATGGCTATTTTTTCGGTTCTAATCTTAACAGACAATAGGGCTTCTAGTTTTTCTTTAGTAAGTGTCTTCCTAGTGTTGAGGATTTCTTGATTTTTTCTTTGGTTCAAAAAGTCATTGGCCGCCTCGCTCAACCCAAAGAAAGAGGTTTCGGCTGTATTGGGGATATACGAAAAAACAGTATTGTCTGTATCGTTATCAATCGCTTTTAGCACGTCAGGCAGAATTAGCCTTCCGAGTTGTTTTCTTTCTTCGTAAATTTTAGCATCGCTTCCTCTAGAAAAATAGATTCTCTCAAAACTACATGCTTTTTTAGGAAGGGCAGGAATGATTTCTTCCTGATACACTTTTCCGTTTTTCTTTATAATTAGAGCGCTCCCTGGATTTATTTCTTGAATATGCTCAAACGGAACATTAAAAGCAGTCTGAATAACTGGTCTTTCAGAAGCTACAACTACAATTTCGTCGTCTTGATAAAAGAAAGCCGGACGGATTCCGGCTGGGTCACGAAAAACAAACCCGTCTCCGTGTCCAAGAAGACCAGCCATGGCATAGCCACCATCCCAAAATTTAGAAGCTCTTCTCAATATTTTGCCAATATCGATTCTTTCTGCTATTTCCGGAGAAGACTCTCTTTTAGATAAACCTTCGTTTTTACATTGTTGATATAAATCTAGAACCTCATCATCCAAAAAATGCCCGATATTCTCCATAACGGTTACCGTATCAGTCATTTCTTTGGGATGCATTCCGAGTTCAACCAAGTTTTCGAAGAGGGCTTTTACGTTGGTCATATTAAAATTTCCTGCCACAATAAGATTTCTGTGCATCCAATTGTTCAGTCTTAAAAAAGGATGAACATTTTCGATACTATTCTGCCCATAAGTTCCATAACGAACATGACCTAGAAACAATTCTCCTATATAAGGTACATTTTGTTTTTGCCATGCTACATCATTTTCCTTATCCGGATTTTCGTCCAGAGATTTATTTATTCTTTGGTTGATTTGCGTGAAGATATCTTGAATGGGTTGTGGTTCGTTAGAACGGATTCTCGAAATGTATCTTTCGCCTGCTTTTACGTCAAACTTGACACTAGCCAATCCTGCTCCATCTTGGCCTCTATTGTGTTGTTTTTCTAAAAGGAGGTACATTTTTTCTACTCCATAAAAAGCCGAACCATACTTTTCTTTGTAATATTCCAAAGGTTTTAAAAGTCGAAGGACTGCAATTCCGCATTCGTGTTTAATGCTGTCGCTCATAGTTGTGTTTGTGTTTTTTAGTCAAAAAAAGCCTCGTAAAAGAGGCTTAAAGGTTTATTTTTGTAATGATATATCGAATTGTGTCAACGCTTTGAATTGTTGCAGTCTTCTAAATATTTCGTCTTTTCTAAGCTCTAGCATACGTTCGGTTCCGAATTTTTCTACGCAGAAAGAAGCGAGGTTCGAACCAAAAATAATTGCATTTTTCATGTTCTCGAAAGAGATGTTTTCGCTTTGAGCAATATATCCAGCAAAACCTCCAGCAAATGTATCTCCGGCTCCTGTTGGGTCAAAAACTTCTTTCAAAGGAAGAGCAGGTGCAAAAAACACTTCATCTCCATTAAAAAGCAAAGCTCCGTGTTCTCCTTTTTTAATTACTACGTATTTAGGCCCCATTTGGCTGATTTTTTCGGCCGCTTTTACAAGCGAATATTCTCCTGAGAGTTGTCTTGCTTCCTCATCATTGATGGTAATTACATCAATTTTTTTCAAAACTGCTTTTAGCTCATCTAAAGCACAATCCATCCAAAAGTTCATAGTATCTAAAACTACAAGCTTTGGTCTTACCGGAAGTTGGTTAAGCACTTCCATCTGGATGTTAGGATGTAAGTTTCCAAGCATTACTACATCCGCATCTTTAAAGTTTTCGGGTACAACCGGATTAAAGTCTGCTAGCGTATTTAATTGTGTTTCGAGTGTGTCTCTCGAGTTCAAATCATTATGATAACGCCCGCTCCAAAAAAAGGTTTTACCTCCTTTTACGATTTCGACTCCCGAAATATCAATGTTACGTTCGGTAAGTAAATCCAGATATTCTTGTGGGAAGTCATCTCCTACAACCGATACAATACCGATTTCTATGTCAAAATTTGAAGCAGAAAGCCCTATAAAAGTTCCTGCTCCTCCCAAGATTTTATCTGTCTTTCCGAAAGGGGTCTCGATAGCATCAAAAGCAACCGTACCTACAACTAAGAGTTTGTTCATTTTGTGTTTTAAATAAGAGTGCAAATATACTTATAAATTAAAAATTGTGCAATGCATATTTGTAGTATTCTGTTTGGTTATTTATCAGGTACGTTATTAATTTACGAATTTTACTCCTGCTTTTATTTCTACATTCAAATCGTTTTGTGGAGGAGGGATAGGACACGAATATTTGTAGTTATAAGCACAATACGGATTATAAGCCATATTAAAATCAATATACATCACTTCGGTTTCAGGTATTGTTAAATCGAGATAACGACCTCCACCATAAGTTGTGTTTCCGCTAGTTAAGTCTGTAAAAGGTAAGAATAAGGAGTTTTTATATAGTGGTATTCGAGACATTTCGACATTCTGAAAAACATCGAGTTTCAGCTTTTGACCATCTAACTCAAAATGCACTTCTGCGTATTTTACGTATAACGGTTTTCTGTCTGTTGAAGTAGGCATTTCAAAAGGTTGTTCGTCAGGAGTTCTGATAAATAAAGCCTTTACAAAATATTTTTTGTTCGGTTTAAAAAAATCAAGCGATTTAAATGTTTTTAAATCTTTTTCGAGTAGCGGACTTTTTTCTGGATTAGCATAGTGTTCATTCAGTTCCTTTTGAAATTTTTTTACACTTCTTTTATTAAATTGTTCTTGCCCAAAGCTGATAATCCCTAAATAAAGAAAAAATACCGTCCAAAAAGTTTTCATGTTTGTCAAATTTATGTTGAGGTAAAAATACAAGAAAATTCATAATATATCTTTTTATTTTAAGCTAAATTTTAACAAATTGATATCAAAGACTCCTTTTCAGAAATAATCATTCAAAAAAGTTTATATTTGCAGTCTAATTTTTAAGCCTTATGAAAATAGAAGATCAAATAAAGCAAAGAAGTTCAAATGCTTGTGAACTTTCAGGAAGTACAGAGAACCTTGTAATTTATGAAGTGCCCTTTGCACCAAAAGCTGATGCGAGTGGTTCGATTTTAATTTGTGAAAAGTGTCTGAATCAAATTGAAAAAAAAGAAGAACTAGATAGTAAATATTGGGAAAGTTTCTTGCTGACCTCCATGTGGAGCGAGGTGCCTGCTGTTCAGGTAGTGTCGTGGAGAATGTTGAGCCGTTTTAGAAACGAAAGCTGGGCTTCTGATGCCTTAGATATGATGTATTTGGATGAAGAAAATCAGGCTTGGGCAGAGAAAACAGGAGATCATACTAACGAAGCTTCTGAACTGCACAAAGATTGTAACGGAAATATTTTGGTTAACGGAGATACCGTAACGCTAATTAAAGATTTGGATGTAAAAGGCTCCACCTTAAATGCCAAAATAGGAACTGCAGTTAGAAACATTCGCTTAGTTCACGATAATCACGAACAAATTGAAGGAAAAATCGAAGGACAATCAATTGTTATATTGACTAAATTTGTCAAAAAACAATAAATCTAAAATACAACTGTTTTTATAAAGTCTGAATGTTTTTAATATTCAGACTTTTTCTTTTGCTCACAGAGGTTTAAGATTCATAGTTTTTGATGTACATTTGCCTTATGGAAAAAGAAAATATTATTTTCGGAATAAGAGCTGTTATTGAAGCTATTAACTCAGGAGCAGAAGTAGATAAAGTATTTATACAGAAGGAGTCTCAAGGAAATCTGATGAAAGAACTTTTTGGAGTACTCAAAAAAAACAACATCAGTTTTAATTATGTCCCTGTCGAAAAGCTAAACCGATATACGGCTAATAACCATCAAGGAGTTGTCGCGACAATTGCTCCTATTAAGTTTTATTCGATAGAGAAATTGATTGAGGAAGTTGCTAAAAAAACAGAAAAACCCTTGTTTTTGGTTTTAGACGGAATTTCAGATGCACGAAATTTCGGTGCTATCATTCGCACAGCAGAATGTACGGGAGTAAACGGAATTATTATTTCTAAAACAGGAGCCGCTCCGGTTAACGGAGATACAGTTAAAACCTCTGCAGGTGCTGTTTTTAATATTCCGATTTGTAAGGTTGACCACGTTAAAGACGCTGTTTTTTATCTGCAATCTTCGGATATAGCGCTAGTGGCGGCAACTGAAAAAACAGAAAATACAATTTATGATATGGATTTCAACCAAGGAGTGGCTATTATAATGGGCTCAGAAGATAAAGGAATAAACCCTTCGGTTTTAAAAATTGTAGACAATAAAGCTAAACTTCCTATGTTCGGAACGATTTCTTCCCTCAATGTTTCTGTTGCTTGTGGAGCATTTTTATATGAAGCTATCAGACAACGATTATAAACAAAAACGCCTTGAATATCAAGGCGTTTTTTATCTGTTATAAATTGATTGTTTATTCTGCGATGGCTTTCAAAACGACATTGTCTATATAAAAAGCGTGATGAATTCCGCTCAAAATAACTTTAAACCCAATATGTGCATCTACAGGAAGCGTAAGGGTAAAGTTTCGGGTGCCTTCGGTAATTTCAATTTCTTTAGAAATGGTTTTAAGTGTCGAAAGATCTGAAGGGTTTTCGATGCGATATAAAACTAAGGTTGCTTTTTCGCCTTTGTTTAAAGCATCAAACGAAAGTGAATATTTTCCTGCTTTGACTTTTGGGGTAGAAAGAGTCATGTTTTCATTCGGATTCATCATCGAATAAAAAACAATTCTTCCTTCTTTATGATACAACATTGCTTCTCCACCATCGGCTTTCCAACATTTATCAATGTCTTTCCAGTTATCAAAGTTTTCGTTAATCTCGGTAACGGTATTGCATTGTGCTTGAGCTGTTAGTAAACCTCCTAAAACTAACATACTTCCTATTAAAACATTTTTCATCTCATCGTTAATTATAATTATTCTAAATAAAGAACAAAAGTAAACAAAATAATTTTACAAACAGGTTAAATTTATTTTTTTAGGAACATATTAAAACTATATAATCTGTTTTTTGACTTTCAGACTAAAAGAAGTAACTTTGTAGCTTATAACACAACTACACAATGATTCATTTTTTTGAAAACCAAAATCAAACGATTTATGCTGTTCAGGCTATAGGTGAGCTATATCCAGAAACCATCTCAAAACTTTGTTGGCTCTTCGGAAATGCCCGAAAAATAGAACAAAAAGAACTCGAAGGTTTTTTTGTAGGTCCTCGAGCTGCAATGATTACACCTTGGAGTACCAATGCAGTCGAAATTACTCAAAATATGAGTATAGAAGATATTATTCGTATCGAAGAGTTCTATAAGTCGGATGAAGATTCTACGGACTTCGATCCGATGCTTTTCCAAAAATATACCCGATTAGACCAACATATTTTTACCATCAATATTACTCCCGAACCTGTTTTGGAAATAGACGATATTTCGGAATTCAATCAGAAAGAAGGATTGGCCATGAGTGATGACGAGGTAGAGTATTTAGCGAATCTATCCGCTAAACTAGGTCGAAAACTTACTGATTCTGAAGTGTTCGGGTTTTCTCAAATCAACTCAGAACATTGCCGTCACAAGATTTTCAACGGAACTTTTGTGATTGACGGAGAAGAAAAACCAACTTCACTTTTTAAACTCATCAAAAAAACATCCGAAGTAAATCCAAACGATATTGTTTCGGCTTATAAAGATAATGTAGCCTTTATTCAAGGTCCGGTAGTGGAACAATTTGCCCCAAAATCGGCAGATAAACCTGATTTTTTTGAGACCAAAGACTTCGAGTCGGTGATTTCGCTTAAAGCAGAAACACATAACTTCCCGACTACGGTTGAGCCTTTTAACGGAGCAGCTACAGGTTCAGGAGGAGAAATTAGAGACCGTCTGGCTGGAGGGCAAGGTTCGCTTCCATTGGCAGGAACAGCAGTCTACATGACATCATATTCTCGATTAGAAGAAAACCGTCCGTGGGAAAAAGCGATGAACGAAAGAGATTGGCTCTATCAAACACCGATGGATATTTTGATAAAAGCTTCAAACGGAGCTTCTGATTTTGGTAACAAGTTCGGACAACCGTTAATCACTGGTTCGGTTCTGACTTTTGAACATGAAGAAGATGCCAGAAAACTCGGTTTCGACAAAGTAATTATGCTTGCAGGAGGGATTGGTTATGGTAAGAAAGAACAAGCAATCAAACAAAAACCTCAAGAAGGAGATAAAATTGTAATTCTTGGAGGAGAAAATTACCGTATCGGAATGGGTGGAGCAGCCGTATCAAGTGCTGATACCGGAGCTTTTGGTTCAGGAATTGAGTTGAATGCTATTCAACGTTCGAATCCTGAAATGCAAAAACGTGCTGCCAATGCTATCCG
>Ga0209075_1000302_pt1 | contig 47187 bp, 45 predicted proteins | sample Stecom2011_FD_187523 | JGI IMG/M metagenome (GOLD analysis project Ga0209075, IMG submission 187523) | Agricultural soil microbial communities from Utah to study Nitrogen management - Steer compost 2011 (SPAdes) (version 2) | ecosystem: Environmental > Terrestrial > Soil > Agricultural land...
TCCAAGCTTTGAAGGTTCGAGCCCGAGGCTTTCGAAATAAGGAGCGCTTCAAGAGGTCGATCCTGTTTCACTATGGTGGACTATGCATGGCACCTAACCCACACGAATAAGTGAAGAGCCATTTATATACAGTTATAATGAAAATCCTTGCAAAACGCCAAAATTCTTGCGGTTTAATTTGCGCGGTTCTGCACGTTTTTCACAAAGAAGCACTGTAGCTGACTGTTTCAAAGGAGGAATTTCCCGCTTTCCGTGTTTAACTTGCACAAACATGCACAGATAACCCGAGTGCAAACTTTTCACAGTACCGGCAGCGCGATAGCGGCCGCTGCCCCAGAGATAAAGCCTTGAAAAGTGGTTGTTATTAAGAATGTGAATCAGGTTTGGACGGGAATGTGGCGTTGGGGTTTAATAAGAATGCAAACTAATAAGCTGTTATGTTGATTAGCTAGCTATGAATAAAATCGAAAAGTGGGAAAAGATCGAAGGAGAGTTAAGGGCAGCTTTCAATTTGCTGCCCGAGAACACCGTTGAATCCGACAATGGTTTTCGGAAAAACGATTTCCTTTCTTTTCTTGAAGCAAACGAGCTACTTCTGGCAATGGAGGAACTCGACGGGGTCATAGAGGATAACCCAAACCCTGGGGCAGAGTTCTGGGAGCACTTACTAAAAGCAGCAAATTTAATGGGGCACTTGCATGCTAATCGCTATAATTCGATCTTGGCATCTACAACATAACCAGTGCAGGCACGGCGACGCCCTTTCCATTGCGCCTTCGGCTCCATTCCAAGGGCACGCGTGCTGCAGGCGTTAAGGCGTCCAAGTATGTACAAAGCTGGCGAGGAAAATATAAACAATGGTTTAGGGGCATTTACAAGGACGTTTCTTGGTCTGGTTGCCGGTGCCTTTGGTCTCGTCATGGTGACAACAGCACCGCCCACTGAAAAGGCAATCTTCTTTTATGCCTTTGCAGTTCTTTGTATCTCTATTTCTTGCGCGTGCTTCTTTAAAGGAAGAGTGCGTCAGTTTTTTGGTAGTATCATTGGGTTTCTTATTTTCATTGTATCTATTGGCTATTTGGTAGATCAGATTATAGATGGGCCGTTGTTCTCTGCGAGATCAGAGCAATCGTTGGTAAATGCGATTATATTTATGGTCTGCTTCGGGGTGCCTGGAATTTCTTATGTTCTTAAGTCACGGTTTGGGTTCGGCAGGTCCGAGCCTTAACAAAGCGCCCAAAGTAAGCTGCGGCTGAGCGCGGCGTTAGCAAGATGCCAATAGGCACACACTCTGCTAGACTCGTCTCATGAAGCAAATTAACTGGAATGCTGAAAAGAACCAGCAGTTGATGAGCGAGCGCGGAGTCTCCTTCGAAGATGTTCTGTTTGCTCTTCAGTCTGGTGGTTTACTTGATGATGGACCTCACCCCAACAGGGACAAGTATCCGAATCAACGCCTGTTTGTAGTTCGGATTGACGATTACGCCTGGCTGGTGCCGTATGTCGAGAATGATAAAGAGATCTTTCTTAAGACGGTCATCCCCAGCCGCAAGGCCACCAAGACATTTCTAGGGGGGTAGCATGGCCAAAACCAAATTGGAGCCCGAAGAGCAAGAGCTGCTGGAGGCATACGAATCCGGGGAGTTCGAGTCAGATCTGGATGCCGATCGTCGGGAGTACCTGACGAAGGCAGCGGAAGAAACGTCCAAGAAAGACAAGCGGATCAATATACGCATCTCCAGTCGCGACCTGGAGGCACTTCAACGTCGGGCGTTGGAAGAGGGGCTTCCTTACCAGTCTCTCGTTTCTAGTATCCTGCACAAGTATGTCTCAGGTGGTCTCAAGGACATCTCTGCTAACAAGCCAGGCCAGCGGACGCGCTAACACGCGCCGCTGCCTTCTGCGTTAGAAATTCGAGGTGGCTGTGGCTGACTCCCGCGTGAGGCTTAAGAAAACTAACCCCGAGGTACTGATTGGTAACCTTCGCGGGGAAGTGGGTGAAGCTATTACCAATTGGATAATTTTGAGGCAGCTAATCGGTTCAGCAAAACATCTGCAAACGGATGATGTTTTGGCAGATATGAAAAATGAAAGCCTCGCATTTATCAACGCAGTAAGAGATCGGATCAGCAATGACTTGGTGCTTACGTTGGCAGAGCTTTCCGAACAGAAGGTCGGACAAACTACGTTCTATTTTGCATCTGAAAAGCTAGGAGCACTGCAGGACGAGGTCCTGGAGTTCAGACGGTTCATCGTGGCTAACAAGCTCAAGGAAAAAAGAAATCGTGAGATTGCCCATCGTGAGCAGCCGGAAGACTGGCCTAAGAAAGGTGATATCAGAATCACATATGCAACTTTGACTGTAGCTGTGGCGAAGGCAATTCGGCTGATGAAAAAAATTGATTCGGAGTTTTTGGGTAAAGAAGCTTTCGTGCAATGGCAAAAAATGCGCGTAATGCGATATGACTTGGCAATGCCCGCACGAGCCAAATACCTGCTTCTTCCTCACATGGCTGGATAGCCGAAAATTTCTAACAATCGGCTGCAGAGCGACCGACTTTCCGCTGCTTCGCAGCTCCAAACCGGCGCGTGAGCCGGGCGTTATGCATCAAGGAGTAAGGTGTGAAAGTTTCTGAAACCTCCGCAGATTATGAGAAGTTGGCTCAGAAAATTTATGGAGAAATCCTTGCTCTTCAGGGTGTTGAGAATATTGACGTAAGACATAATGTGAAGATAAAGGGTAAGTCAGGCGTTAAGCACCAAATAGATGTTTTTTGGGAGTATAAGTATGCCGGGATAGTCCATCGGGTACTTATAGAATGCAAGCACTATGGCCACGCGGTTAGTTTGTTGCATGTTAGAAACCTACATGGACTTACAACGGACATCCCGAATAGCACAGGAATAATAGTCACTACCATAGGCTTTCAATCCGGCGCAAAGGAGTATGCAGATTTTTACGAAATGGGGCTAAAACTGATAAGAAAGCCTCGTGGGGAAGATTGGGGTGGTTGCATTCAAGTAGTCAATATTCAGATGAAGTTTCTCAGAAACCATTATCTTGATTTCAAACTTGAGTTTGACGGAAAAGATGAGAAAACCAGAGAGATAGCCGAGAAAGACCCATCGGTATTGTCTGCCAATTCGACCGAAATAGTTGTCAGAGACGAGGGGTATGAGTCCTGTGCTTTCAATCTATGGCTTGATCGTCATGTTTCAGCAGGATCAGATGGATTTGGGGTGGAGAGTCAGCAAACGTTGATACCTGAAAATTCCTATCTTGTAACCCCAGACAATCGAGAACTAAAGCTGGGGAGAGTTATGGTCACGTACATGTCTACGCAGTTCGACCAAGACCTTGAAATTGATGCTATGAATCTCGTAGAGGCGGTACTTCAGGACTTCAGCAGTGGCGAGATCGAGCACATGCATCATAAAAATGCATAACAATCGGCTGCACAGCGACCGTTTTTCCTCCGCTTCGCGGCTCCAAACCGGCGCATGAGCCGGGCGTTAGGCCTTACTGCGCCCCAGCCAATAGCCAGGTTTTCGGGAGTGATGAGCAACTGCAATGACTACAGTTTCGTCTGACAGCTCAATGGCGACTATATCGTATGGGAAGCGCTCCAGAATTAAGCGCTTTGCACCGGTATCGCCGGCTTCTTCGGGAAGAGATGATAACGGGAGGAAGTTTTCTTCAATAACGTCGATGGCAGCATCAACAGCAGCAAAAAACTCGGTCCCGAGTCCAGGCTGTTCATATTCATACCATGCTGCAGCCTCTATAGCTTCCTGCGAAGCTTCTTCCAGTATCCTTACTGTCCGCACTGTTACTGGCCTAACCTCGCTCTCATCTTTGATCGAAATTCTTCACGGCTGAGCAGCGTGGCTTTTCCGCTTTTGACCTTTGATGCACGGCGAATAATTTCATCGTTCCAGGCCTGCTCGACTGAGTCGTCACGGGGGCCGTCCAAGCTCATTATTAGCTCCCGAGCCAGCGCTGCACGTTCCGACTCGGAGAGAGTCGAAATCTGGGAGCGTAGGTGGTCTAATGTTTTGGTAGTCATGGTGCCTCCGCGAATAGCGATAGGGTTATGCTATCCCTAATTAAGGGCCCTAACAAGGCCAGGCACGGCGACGCCTACTGCATTGCGGCTTCGCCTCCATTCCGTAGCCGCGCATGCTGGCTGGCGTTATCCCCGAATCTGAATGTTCGCTTTGCGACCATTGCGGTCATTGTAAAAGTCTCTATTCAAAGCCTCGTTTATGGGGGCAATATTACCGCCTAGGTTGGTGTCCAAAATCATTGAACCACTACACTTTTTTGCTCTGTCAGGTCAACTCCGGCTAATTTAACCGTAGAGAGGCTTGGACTATCCATCTTCGAAGCTTTGCCGCGTTCCTGTCAGCCAATTCTTTAATCCACCAGATCAAGTTGAAGGTCTGCGCCCAGGGTTGCGGCCAATCTGCTCATATTCTTGGCGGAGATGTTGCGTCTCCCGGTATACAGAGCTTCAGCTTGGTGATCGGGTAAATTTTTGCGGCAAGGTTTGCCGCGTCTCGTCTATCCAGCCCCAATTCTATCTCCTGGAGGATGACGCTTGTAGCGCAAGAAGCATCCCGAAAAAGCTTCTGGATGATCAGCTGGCGAGTGGTACTGCATTCCTTCACATTGAAGATCAGGGGGCGGTATTCAATCTGCTTCAGAAAGCTGGGCCGCGCGAACTGGAACAGGCCAATCATCGTCTAAAGATCCTTAATGAGATCAAGGATGGTAAACCGATTGAAGAAGTTGCAAAGAGCCATAGTATTTCTGAACGCACCGTTAGAAACTGGCGCCGCCAATTTAGTCTCGCTGAGCAAGAGCTTGGCGAAGGCTTTGTAGGGTTGATTCCAAAGATTTCCTCAAGGGGCAACAGGGAGTCGCGGCTCGATCCCGCGACCAGCTCTCTCATCGAATTGACTCTTGAGGAGCACTACCTCAACAAGAAATCACCACCGCTCTCACATGCGTATGGGTTGTTTCTTCACGCCTGCGAAAAGCGCGAAATTCCAGCAGTAAAGCGGCTCCAACAAAGGCAGGAAAATGCCTTGGGATTTGAGTGGTCAGTTTGCCATGGACGTTGTGCACACTGACCACACTCAGCTCGATATTGAGCTGGTGTCGTCGAAAAACGGCTTAGGTCTTGGTCGTCCCTGGCTAACGCTTTTTCTAGGCGGGTTCAGCAGGAAGCCTGTCGGTTTCGCGATCCTTTACGATCCGCCCAGTTACCGGAGCCTTATGATTGGTATCCGGCAGATGGTCAAGAGCACTGGATACTTTCCTGCCTCGTTTGTGGTTGATGGCGGAAAAGAGTTCCAGAGCGTTTATTTTGAAACCCTGGTTGCCTCTAAAGGATCGTCAATCCAGAAGCGGGAGGGTAAACCCAGACAAGGAGCGTTGATCGAGCGTTACTTCGGTTCTGTCACCAGTCAACTCATTGATAGATTGCAGGGTAATACCCAGCCTACGAAAAACGTTCGCCAAATGTCGAGAGATATGAACCCGAAAAGAAGTGCTATTTGGACCCTGGAGTCGCTTCACTCGGCGCTTGATTCGTTCTTAGGGCTTTATTCTAGCTCCGACCATCCCGCACTTGGCTGTTCTCCGGAGTACCAGTTCGAGAGGAGTATGGCCAGAGATGGAGCACGAACAATTAGAAAGGTGGAGTACAGCACCGATTTCACGATTTTGACATGTCCACCACCTCGTCGGGGAGAGGTGGTCGCTGATCCTTGTCGGGGTATCCGGGTGAATTTCTTGGATTATTGGCACCCTGCATTTAGGTCGTTGGGTAGCTGGAAGGAGAAAGTGCCGGTTCGCTATGACCCTTTTGATATTGGCTATGTGTACGCTTTCGTTAAGGGTAGTTGGCTGAAATGTCAGGTAATTAGCCATTACGAGACGTTCCATGGAAGAACAGAGCGAGAACTACATTGTCTGCTTGAGGAGCGTCGCTGCAATTGAACGGATTGATCGTTATCTCGATCAAATCATCTCTGGCAAAGTAAAGCCTTATTCTCGCGCAAAAATCGCTGCTACGCTGGGCGTATCCTCTGGGTACCTTGAGTCCATGTTTGGCGGGAAGGTAAAGATGATCTCGGAGCTGTGCAAGAAATATCTGGATGACTTGAGCGTATCAAGAGTCGAGCTCCTGAAGGCTGAAATTTATGTGTCGCTCCAAATGGTTTATGAGGACGGAGAAGCACCTAGCTGGAGTAACGTCGGCGCCTGCCTCTCGGAGGATTTGCACAAACGATTTTCGATGGCGGAAATGGCCCGAATTCGAAAAGAGGCGATTCCAGATGTGTTCTCCGGCAGATACCAGGAAAGCGTCCAGAGGGTAAAGAGGAAGATGGGGTTAGTGCAGTGACGATTTTGGAAGAAAGTTTCTGCTGATTTCTCTTCAGATATAGGTTTGAGATTATTTGGTGGAATGTGATGAACTTTTGGGTTCAGGCCGTGAACTATAAAATGTCCTCAATTGTTGGTAATTGAGAGTTTCAGGTGTGAGAGGCATAACCTTTCCGTAACGGAATAAGCTCTGTAAGTCGAGGAATCTATGAGATATTCGATGAGCTGAGATGGGAGTGGCAATAGTTTGTGGGCAGACGGCTGGAACTATCTGACAACAATAAATCTTCCATTTAGGAAAAGTTACGGTTTAGATGACAGTTTTTGCCATTTCCTGGGGAAGGAAATGGTGCCGAGGAGAGGACTTGAACCTCCACGGGGTTGCCCCCACTAGCACCTGAAGCTAGCGTGTCTACCAATTTCACCACCTCGGCAGGTGATTTGCAGATTCGCGTTTAGTTTATTGAAAACCTAGCGTTTCTGCCAGCTGGTGAGGAGTTCCCCTCAACCGATGGCGCGTACTTTAATGATTCCTTTCGGGCCTGTCAAACCTTTTTTGAAAAAAAGTTTTCATGGTATTTGTGCCTATTCCTGGTGCCTGGTTAGGCAGGTTTGCTGAACCGGCGTTATACTGCGAGCGTAACGTATTTTGCCGCCTGTATTGGTTGCGGCCAGACAACAAGGATCCTAATGGTTTCCAGGAAGAAAAGCTTTAAAGACCCTCACGCCAGTCGTGAGGCACAAAATTACGAAAATCCGATTCAGAGCCGGGAGTTCATTCTCCAGCACCTGAAAGAGCGCGGTTCTCCTGCTACTCATGCCACGCTCTGTGAGGAGCTGGGGCAAACCACCGAGGAAGGCATCGAGGCATTGCGCCGTCGCCTGATCGCCATGTGTCGCGATGGCCAGCTGATCTGTAACCGGCGCGATGCGTTTTTGCCTATAGAAGAAGCCGCCCTGGTGACCGGTCGGGTAATCGGTCATCGTGATGGCTTTGGATTTCTGGCCCCCGACGACAGCAGCTCCGACCTGTTTCTCAGTGCCCGTCAGATGCGTCAGGTATTCCATGGTGACCGGGTTGCTGCCCGGGTTGATCAGGTAGACGACCGGGGCCGCCGGGAAGGCAAGATTGTCAAGGTGCTTGAGCATCGTACCGAGCAGATTGTCGGCCGTTTTTTTCAGGAGAGCGGCATCGCGTTTGTGGTACCGGAAAACTCCCGTATCAACCATGAGATTCTGGTGCCGGATGAGCACGTGGGTAAGGCGGTTCATGGCCACTATGTCGTGGTACAGATTCTGCGCCAGCCCACGATCCGTACCCAGCCTACGGGCCGGATTGTCGAGATCCTGGGGGAGCATATGGCACCCGGCATGGAGATAGACGTTGCCATACGGTCTTACGATATCCCTCATGCCTGGCCGCCCGCAGTCGGCGAACAGGCAGCGGCCATTGCCGATGAGGTATCAGAGGCCGACAAGGCCGGCCGGGTGGATATCCGCAACATGCGCCTGGTGACCATCGACGACGAAAGCGCCCGCGACTTTGATGACGCCATCTATTGTGAGGCGCGCCCCCGCGGCGGTTACCGTCTGGTGGTGGCGATCGCGGACGTGTCTCACTATGTGCGGCCTGGCTCACCGCTGGATGAAGAAGCCTATCAGCGGGGCAACTCGGTCTACTTTCCGGATCATGTGGTCCCGATGTTGCCCGAAAAGCTCTCTAACGGCCTGTGCTCCCTGAACCCGGGGGTTGACCGGTTGTGCATGGTGGCCGACATGACCATCAGTGCCGCCGGTAACATCAGTGGTTACACGTTCTATCAGGCAGTCATGCGCAGCCATGCCCGGCTGACGTACAACAAAGTCAGCGCCATGCTGGAGCATCCCGACACCGAACTGGGCTACAAACTCAGTGCCCAGTACGCTGACCTGCTGCCGCACCTGCATAATCTGTACGAGCTCTACAAATTGCTTCGCCGGGCCCGTACCGAGCGCGGTGCCATCGATTTCGAAACCACTGAAACCAAGATCGTCTTTGATGCCGACCGGAAAATCGAAGAGATTGTTCCGGTGCACCGGAACGATGCCCATAAGATCGTGGAAGAGTGCATGCTGTGTGCCAACGTGGCGACGGCCCGGTTTCTGAAAAAGCACAAAATGCCGGCGCTGTACCGGGTGCATGACGGGCCGTCAGAAGAGCGTCTGGGTAACCTGCGGCTGTTCCTGGGTGAGCTGGGGCTGCAACTGGGGGGTGGCGACAAGCCTGCCTCGGGTGATTATCAGGCGTTGTTGGGGCAGGTGGCCGAAAGGCCGGATGCCAATGTGATCCAGACGGTCATGCTGCGCTCCCTGAGCCAGGCGGTGTACAGTCCCGAGGAGTCCGGCCACTTTGGCCTGGGCTTTGCCAGCTATGCCCACTTCACCTCTCCGATACGTCGGTACCCGGATCTGACCGTGCATCGGGCGATCAAGTCCTGCATTCATAATCCGGAGGTCACCAAGGATGTGGTCTCGCCGAAGATGCCCGATCCCGAGCTGGCAAAATACCCTTACGACTTTGCCCGGATGGAACAGCTGGGCGAGCACTGCTCCATGACCGAGCGGCGCGCTGACGATGCCACCCGCGACGTCATGGCCTGGCTGAAGTGTGAGTTTCTTCGGGATCGCGTGGGTGAGGAGTTTGATGGCGTTATCTCCGCGGTGGTGCCGTTTGGATTCTTTGTTGAGCTGACTGACATCTATATTGACGGGCTGGTGCACGTATCTACCCTCAATGGCGACTACTTCCACCACGACGCGGCCAAGCACCGGTTAATTGGTGAGCGCACCTCGGTGAGCTTCCGCCTGGGTGATGAAGTTCGGATCAAGGTGATGCGTGTCGATCTGGACGATCGCAAGGTAGACCTGGAGCTGGTCAGCACCCCGAAACGGCGCAAAGCAGATCGTGATGCACTGGAAGTGTCCAGGCAGGAGCCTCGGGGCAAAGGCGCTAAAACCGGCAAAGGCGCCAGAGCGGGCAAGGGTGGCCGGCGAGGCAAGCCAGCCAGTGCCAAAGAAAAGCTTGTGGCCGAGGCGGCCAGATCGGCCGGGCGCAAGAAACGGAAGTAACCCGCTACACAGGAATTGAAGGTACGTGTCACAGGATTATGTATTTGGCTGGCATGCCGTTGATGCCGTCTTAAAACGCGAGCCGGAACGGCTGCAGCAGGTGTGGATTCAGAACGGGCGTCAGGACCGGCGGGTGAAGAGCATCACCGATGCCCTGGATGGTCTCGGTGTGCGCTGGAGCGTGGTTCACCGCCGGGAACTGGATGAGCGGGTGTCCGGGGTTCATCAGGGTATTGTGGCGGCGGTGGCAGAGAGTCGCGAGTGGACAGAGAGCGACCTGCTGGCCCAGCTGGCGGCAAGTGACAAGCCGCCGTTCCTTCTGGTGCTGGACGGTGTTACCGACCCCCATAACCTGGGAGCCTGTATGCGCACCGCAGATGCCGTTGGCATCCAGGCAGTGATTGTGCCAAAGGATAAATCGGCGTCGCTGACACCGGTTGCCCGCAAAGTGGCCTGCGGTGCCGCCGAGACGGTTCCTTTCGTGCGGGTGACCAACCTTGCCCGCTTTCTGCGAGAGCTCAAAGAGCAGGGTGTCTGGCTGATCGGTACCGCCGGTGAGGCTGACAGCAGTCTCTATCAGGCCGATTTCAAGGGCCCGGTGGCGCTGGTAATGGGTGCGGAAGGTAAAGGTATGCGCCGGCTTACCCGCGAGCACTGTGACCAGTTGATCAATATCCCGATGCTGGGGCACGTGGACAGTCTGAACGTGTCGGTGGCGACCGGTGTGTGCCTGTACGAGGCCTTGCGCCAGCGGCTTGGCTAGCTTAAGGCCGCCCCGGTAATCCTTGCACTGATGCCCTCTTGGGCCTAGAATACGTGACCCCTTTTTTAAGGGGTGGTTTTGTATTGCCTGTCTTTAGGCCTGCAAAGCCCCGCTTGTGTCTGGGCGCCTGCGATAAGGCCTTATTCATAAAGCAAAAAAGAAACCGGCAGCGTTGCTGCCGCCTCCTTGCTTTCATGCTTTGCTGCAGCCGGTAACGGCGGCGTCAGAGAAGAAAGCTGTATAACCCGTAGGGAGAACTCATGCGTCACTACGAAATCGTTTTTATGGTACACCCTGATCAGAGCGAGCAAGTGCCCGCGATGATCGAGCGTTATACCAGCGTCATCACTGAAGATGGCGGACAGGTACATCGCCTGGAAGACTGGGGCCGTCGTCACCTGGCTTACCCGATCAACAAGATTCACAAAGCTCACTACGTGCTGATGAACATCGAATGTTCCCAGGCCGCGATGGACGAGCTGACTCATAGCTTCCGGTTCAACGATGCCATCATCCGTGACCTCATTCTGCGTCGCGACGAGGCTGTTACCGAACTGTCTCCGATGAAAGCCGCCGAGTCCCGTGAGGACCGTCGTTCCGGCGGAGATGACCGTCCGCGCCGTTCTGCTGACTCTGAAGGTCGTCAGAGCGGATCCCAGGACGAAGAAGAGTAATCAACCGGAGTTAGGAGTTACGTTATGGCTCGTTTTTTCAGACGTCGTAAATTCTGTCGCTTCACGGCAGAAGGTGTTAAAGAGATCGATTATAAAGATCTGGACACCCTGAAAGGCTACATCACTGAAACCGGCAAAATCGTGCCCAGCCGCATCACCGGCACCAAAGCACGTTATCAGCGTCAGCTGGCTACCGCTATCAAGCGTGCCCGCTTCCTGGCACTGCTGCCGTATACGGACAGCCACGACCACTAAGCACAGACAGACAGGATCCGGGACCATGCGTGCACTGGCACAATATGTAATGCGCGGTCCCCTGCAGGCCAGCGGGGTAGCAGCAGTTACAACTGCCATACCCTTGCTGTTCTGGGTTGGCGCAGCAGTTACAGGCCTGGTCATATTACGTCTGGGCATCCGGCAGGGGCTGAATATTGGCCTCTGGGCAGTGCTCCCGGCGTTGGGGTGGGCCACCTACGGGCAGGACCCTACCTCGCTGGTGGTGGTGCTGCAGGTCATACTGATGGCATCGGTTCTGCGGACATCGTTGTCCTGGGAACGGGCGTTGTTGTCGGGTGCCTTCCTGATGATACTGACCGGGCTGCTGTTGCCCCTGATGTACCCGGCACTGATGAACGAACTGGTTCGTGCGGGTGTTGGTTTTTACGAGCAGTACAATGCCGAAGTGGCCCGGACGCTGGGCAGCGAACTTGAGCTGATCGTCCGGAACACCATGAACGCCAGCATGGCGGGCACCTATTTCGCCACAGCGATTGGTATGACGATGCTGGCGAGGGCGTGGCAGGCGGGGCTTTATAACCCCGGCGGGTTCCGGCAGGAATTCCATGCCCTGAGGTTGTCGCCGGCTATTGCAGTTGTGTGCGCTGTCACCATGGTGGCAGGCCCGTTACTGGGGCTCAATTCCATGCTGCTGGCATGGGCCGGGGCAACCCCCCTGTTCATCGCAGCGCTGGGCCTGGTTCATGGTTTTATTGGTCGTAAAAAATGGAGCGGGCATATACTGGTGGCATTCTATGTGCTGCTGGTTCTGCTGGGTCCGAGTCTGATGATGCTGATGTTGGTTCTGGCTTTTGTGGATAGCTGGCTGGATATCCGGGGGCGTGTTGCACCCGCCGGACCGGCTGAATAAAGCACGAAGAGGTTAACGAGATGGAAGTTATTCTGCTCGAGAAAGTAGCAAACCTTGGCTCTCTGGGCGACAAGGTTAACGTTAAGTCCGGATACGGCCGCAATTTCCTGCTGCCGTATGGCAAGGCTGTACCTGCCACCGAAGCAAACGTGAAAGCGTTTGAAGAGCGCCGCGCCGAGCTGGAAAAAGCCGCTGCCGAGAGTCTGGCGGCTGCCCAGGCCCGCGCCGAGGCTCTGGAAGGTGCGTCTTTCACCATCACTTCCAAAGCTGGTGACGAAGGTCGGCTGTTTGGCTCTATCGGTGTCCGTGACATCGCAGACGCTGTGTCTGCTGCTGGTACGGAAATCGAGAAGAGCGAAGTTCGTCTGCCGGAAGGTCCGATCCGGACCATCGGCGAGTTCGACGTTGAGCTGCAGCTGCACACGGATGTTGAAGTAACGATCAAGCTGGCGGTTGTTGCCGAGTAATCGGTAGCCATCAGCGGTTGCTTCAGACAGAGCTGAAGCCTTCGGGCTTTGGTTCCCGACGGGCCCGAACCGGAGACGGTTTCGGGCCCGTTGCTTTCTGCTATTCTTGTGTTCCTGTGTTTTACTCCTGAGTTGTCGGTGTCTATGGCCAATCCCACTTTAAAACCTGCGTCGATCGATCCGGAAACCAGTCGGATCAAGGTTCCCCCTCATTCGGTAGAAGCGGAACAGGCTGTTCTGGGCGGGTTGATGCTGGATAACCGCCGGTTTGATGAAATTTCGGAACTGATCTCTGCCTCAGACTTCTACCGGCAGGATCACCGACTGATCTTTGGTGCGGTTGAGCGGCTTGCCAGCGAAAGCGAACCGCTGGACGTAGTAACCCTGGCGGAATTTCTGGAACGGGCCGGGGATATTGAGGACGCTGGCGGGCTGTCGTATCTGGCGGAACTGGCAGAGAAGACGCCGGGGGCCGCCAATATCCAGGCTTACGCCGAGATCGTCCGGGAGCGCTCGGTACTGAGAAAGCTGGTAGAGGTTTCCGGCCAGATTTCCGACTCCGCCTTCAACCCCCAGGGCCGTAAGAGTAGCGAGATTCTTGACGAAGCCGAGCGCAGCGTTTTCCAGATTGCTGAGTCCCGCAGCAAGGAAGGCTCGGGCCCCAAGGCCATTAACCCCATTCTGGCCAGTACCCTGAGCCGCATTGAAGAGCTGTTTGAGTCTGGCGAGCAAACCACGGGGCTGACGACGGGGTTCCGGGATCTGGATGAACAGACTTCCGGCATGCAGCCGGCGGATCTGATCATCGTGGCGGGGCGGCCCTCCATGGGTAAGACCACCTTTGCCATGAACATTGTTGAAAATGCCCTGATCAGCACCAGCACACCGATCCTGGTGTTCAGCATGGAGATGCCGGCCGATGCGCTGGCCATGCGTATGCTGTCGTCGCTCGGGCGAATCGACCAGACCAAGGTCCGTAGCGGTAAGCTGGACGAGGACGATTGGCCCCGGCTGACGTCTGCCGTCAGCCTGCTGAAAGACAAGCCGCTGTATATTGATGATACGCCGGGCCTGAGCCCGACCGAGATGCGTTCCCGGGCGCGCCGGATCGCCCGTGAGAACGGCGGCAAGATTGGCCTGATCATGGTGGATTACCTGCAGCTGATGCGGGTGCCGGGAAACACCGAAGGCCGTACCGCCGAGATCTCGGAGATTTCCCGTTCCCTCAAAGGCCTTGCCAAAGAGCTGAGCTGCCCGGTGGTTGCCTTGTCCCAGCTTAACCGGAGTCTTGAGCAGCGGCCCAACAAGCGGCCGGTCAACTCAGACCTGCGGGAATCCGGTGCCATCGAGCAGGACGCCGACGTCATCATGTTTGTGTACCGGGATGAGGTCTACAACGAAGACACCCAGGACAAAGGGATTGCCGAGATCATCATCGGTAAACAGCGGAACGGCCCGATTGGTACCATCCGTCTTGCCTTTATCGGCAAATACACCAAGTTTGAAGACCTGGCCCACGGTGACTACGGCGATTATGGTGGGGATTACTGATGCCAAGGCCCACCGTTGCGCGCATTGATCTGGATGCGCTCAGAAGCAATTACCGTACGGCCCGGGCCAAAGCCGGCAGCGCGAGGGCGATGGCGGTGGTTAAGGCGGATGGCTATGGCCATGGCATCCAGGCCGTTGCCGGTGCGCTGGCTGACGATGTTGAGACCTACGCCGTGGCCTGCATTGAAGAGGCAGAAGCAATCCGCGCGGGTGCGCTGAGGCACCGGGTGGTGCTGCTGCAGGGTGTGCATCAGGCGATCGATATGGCGCGCTGTCATGCCGCCGGGTTCGAACCCGTTCTTCACTGCGGACAGCAGCTGGAATGGCTCCGGACGGGGCCTGCGCCGGCCTTCTGGCTGAAGGTCAATACCGGGATGAACCGGCTGGGATTTCGTCCCGGGGAACTGTCGGAGGTCATGGCGAGCCTGGAAGCGGGCGGGCTGAAGGACCGGCTGCAGGGGTTCGTTACTCATTTCTCCTGTGCTGATGACCTTTCCATCGACGTGACCGAGCAGCAGACCCGCACCTTTGAAGCCGCGGTTTCACCCTGGCCCTCGCTGATGCGAAGCGTCGGCAACTCCGCTGCCCACTATCGGCCTGGCCAGCCGCTGTATGACTGGAGCCGGCCGGGCATCATGTTGTACGGTGCGTCGCCCCTGATTGGCTCTACCGGGCCTGAGCTTGGCCTTAAACCGGTGATGAGCCTGCACGCGCCCCTGATCACGACCCGTACCGTGCACCCCGGAGAGGTGATCGGTTATGGCGGCACCTGGACCGCTGGCCGGGGTATCCGCATGGGAATGGTGGCCATCGGTTATGGCGACGGTTACCCGCGCCATGCCGGCACAGGGACGCCGGCTGCGGTCAACGGGCAGCGCATTTCGTTGCTCGGACGGGTGTCGATGGACATGCTGGCGGTGGACCTGAGCAATGTTCCGGAGGCCAGGGAAGGGGATATGGTCGAGCTCTGGGGCACCACTGTCAGTGTCGACGAAGTGGCCGCCTGCGCCGGTACCATCGGCTATGAATTGCTGACCGGTGTAACGGCGCGGGTTCCGCGGGTATACCGATAGCCCAATACCCGCGGTCCGGAACGGCTTAGCAGGCTTCCGGCTCGTGAATGATCTCTTCAATAAAATCGAGGATGGCGGCCAGACTGCGTTCATCAAGCTTTTTCAGCACTTTGTGGATAACCATCTTGCTGCCTTTAAGCATGCTGCTGACGCCCATTCTGGCCATGCCCATCATCATGTTTCCGGCCTTCAGGCGCCGTAAGGGTTCGATAAAGAAGAAATCCAGCCCGGCCTCGGTCAGTTCGTTGATCAGGTCGTACAGCTGCTCAACGGTCTGCTTGTCGGCCGTCGCCCGGCTTTTCAGCTCGGTCACGGTATACAGGGCACGGGTACGCAGTTCGTCGGGAATAGGGGCAGCAATATGGCTTTGATGTTTCAGCATGGGACATCCTGTTATTGTATGCTCGCAAATGTGGCTTCAATTAACACTGGCGTTTCGAGTTGCTGGAATACTGCAGCAACCGGCTGTCGGGGCCATTGGCCCGAGTGGTTGGCAGCAGGCGTCATATTAGTGACATTCCGGAGGCGTTGATTCCGCGTGCATGTACTTGTTATTCACGATTACAGTCCTCTTGGCAAACTGCTTCTCGAGCGGTTGCGAAAAACGCACCTGCGGGTAAGTCCCCTGCTGGTGAGCGACCCGGCGAACGCCGACCTCAAGGCTCTGGAAAGCTGGATTCCCGACGATGCGGACCTGATCGTGAATGCCCTCTGGCTTGCCGATCCCGAGAAAGCCGAATCCAATACCGATGCGGCCCACGACATTGCCTTTACCCTGCCGCTGTGCCTGGCTGAGCACGCCCGCGACCGGGAGATGGCCCTGTTACAACTGTCCTCATGCTACGTATTTGATGGCCGCAAACAGGGGGGCTACATTGCCTCCAACCCCGGGCAGCCGATCAACGAACTGGGTCGCTGGCAATGGGAGTGCGAGCAGGCGCTGCGCACTCTGTTGCCCAGGCACGTGCTGCTTCGTACCGGCTGGAGCCTGGGTCGTTTTATCCGCAAGCTCTACCAGAACGCCGGGCGCTCAGACACCCTGATGCTGCCGGGACGGTGCCAGGGGCAACCGGTGGCGGTTCAGGACCTGGCCCGGGTGATGGCGGCAATTGTGCTGCAGCTGGACTGCGGGGCAGAGGTTTGGGGAACCTATCAGTACGCGGGTTCGGAAGAAGTAAGTCTGTACGAGCTCGGGCTGGCCATCGGGGGGATGCCAGGTATCCCCGATGATATCCGGGTTGTGGATGAACTGCCGGACTGGGCGCTCCTTGAGCCGGCAAACACCACCATGGTGTGTACCAAGATCAAGAACACCTTCGGGATCAAGCAGCTACCCTGGCGAACCTGGTTGAATGAAGAGCTGGAGATGGCCAAGGAAGCCGGTTCTGAAGACCGTCGCCAGGACGAGAAAGCCGAACAGGCAGATCCCTGACCGGCCGGCGTGCGCTGCCAGCGGTTACGGCTGGCGTGCAAAGTCCCGGGTGATCATCTGCAAGGCTTCTACGTCCAGGAGCTCAACCTCGCGTCCGCGGGCGCGGATGATGCCTTGGTTCTGGAAGCGCGTGAATACCCGGCTTACAGTCTCTACCGCCAGCCCCAGAAAGTTTGCAATGTCATTTCTCGGCATCGGCAAACTGAAGTTGGTATGGGACATCCGCCGCCGCCGGAAACGGCTGGACAGTGACAACAGCAGCGCAGCAATCCGTTCTTCTGCCGTGTTCTTGCTCAGCAGCATGGTCAGCTGGTGGCTGTTCTGGATTTCCTGACTGAGCAGCTGATACATGTGGTGCTGCAGTTCCGGCAGCTTGCCGGTCAGCTCTTCCAGTTTGTCGATGGGAAATTCGCACACACTGGTCCGCTCAAGGGCCTTGGCGGTGGAGGCATAGGCGTTGCCGCCCATGCTGTCGAGCCCCACCAGTTCCCCCGGCATGAAAAAGCCGGTGACCTGTTCCTCACCGCCCTCGGTAATAATCGAGGTTTTAACCGATCCGCTTTTAACCGCAAAGCAGGATCGCATCGGTGCGCTCTGTTCGAAAATCAGTTCACCCCGGTTGTAGATCTTACCCTGCTGGACAATGTCTTCGAGGCGCTCGAGATCGTTATCCTCGACCGCCAGAGGCAGGCACAGGTTGCTCAGGCTGCACTGTTGGCAGGAGGCTTTCAGGGGAGACACGGAATGAAGACGAATTGTCTGGGCCATAGCAGGTAAACCATCCGGTTGATTCTTATCAAGTATAACAGAATGTCATTTCGATATTAAGATTCGTACAGGTACGCACCAGTTTATCGTTTCTTCTGTTTTCGCTGTTCTGCTTTGCGGGCCTTTTCTTCCGCGTCCCGGGCCTCTTTTATTCTGGCCTGTTCCAGCTCCTGTTCCACCATTGCCGGTGTTTCGAGGGAGATGCGCCCCAGGGTGCCGGCCCGCAGCTCGTTCAGCAGAACCTCGGATACCTTGTGCAGATCGGGAACCCCGCCGCGTCCCAGAAAACGACGTTTGACGGCGATGGCATCCATCAGGGCAAGACCGTCCCGTGGTTTTTCGTCCAGCCCGTAGCGCTGGACCACCAGCTCCGGATAGGCCTGAACAAGATAGTCGGCTTCGAACAGAGCAACCTCTTCAAAGTCCAGTACCGCACTGCGGATGGCGCCGGTGACCGCCAGCCGGTAACCGCACTGTTCCGGCGACAGCTTGGGCCAGAGAAATCCGGGCGTATCGTAGAGCAGTATGTTGTCAGGCAGCTTGATGGCCTGTTGGGTGCGGGTCACGGCAGGCTCATTGCCGGTTTTGGCGACGGTGCGCCCGGCCAGGGTGTTGATGAACGTTGATTTGCCGACGTTGGGAATACCCAGAATCATGATCCTCAGGGCGCTGGTCTGGCGGTCGTGATCCGGAGTCATCTGTTCTGCCAGCCTGAGGATGCTGAGCGCTTCCGGCCGCTGGTTGTGAGTGAGGGTGACGGCGCGCACGCCCCGTTCCTGTTCCAGCCATGCCAGCCACTGCCCGGTGATGGCCGGATCGGCCAGGTCCCGCTTGTTCAGAACCTTGATCAGGGGTGTATCACCACGCAAGGTGGGCACCAGCGGATTTTCGCTGCTGAACGGAATCCTGGCATCCACCACTTCAATGATGAGATCCATCTGGGGCATGACTTGCTTGATCTCCTTTCGGGCCTTGTGCATATGCCCGGGAAACCAGTTAATCGCCATGGGTACCGCTCCACTGATTGCTGAAAACCGTCATTATGAACGGGATGCAACGCCTGATACCACCTCTGCTGGCGTAATCAGTCGATGGCCTTTACCGGAATCTGCATGGCCTGGCTGGGTTGGGGAACCTCCGGCACGGTCAGGCCGAGGTTGTTCCTGTCGAACACCCGGTCGGCCCGGTAGCTGGAGCGTACCATCGGCCCGGACGGGACCTCCATGAAACCTTTCGACAGCCCGATCTCGCGGTAGCGGTTGAATTCCTCCGGTGTCACATAGCGTTCTACCGGCAAGTGGTTGGGGGTGGGGCGCAGATACTGCCCCAGCGTGAGGATGTCTACGCCAACCGCCCGCAGATCGTCCATGGTCTCCAGGATTTCCTCTTCGGTCTCGCCGAGGCCCAGCATCAGGCTGGTTTTGGTGAGCACATCGGGCCGGTATTTTTTGGCATGCTCCAGCACGCTCAGGGTCTTCTCGTAGCCGGCTCTTGGGTCCCGCACCCGGTGGGTGAGGCGGCGGACGGTTTCCACGTTTTGCGCGAATACGTCAAGCCCTGAATCAACCACTTTCTCGACATCACTCATGACGGCATCAAAGTCTGGAGTAAGTGCCTCGACGGCGACTTCCGGTGTCCGCTGTTTGATGGCAGACACGCAGGCAGCATAGTGGCCGGCGCCGCCATCGGGCAGGTCATCACGGTCAACAGAGGTGAGCACGATGTAGCGCAGGCCCATCAGCTCCACCGACCTGGCGGTGTTTTCCGGTTCGTCGTGATCCAGCCAGCCCCTGGGGTTGCCGGTATCCACCGCACAGAATTTACAGGCGCGGGTACACACCGAGCCCATCACCATGATGGTGGCGGTACCGTTGGTCCAGCATTCACCGATATTGGGGCAGTGGGATTCCTGGCAGACCGTGCTCAGGCGGTGCTCACTGACGTTGCGGCGTACCGCATCGTAGCGGGCGCCCCCGGGCATGCGCGCGCGCAACCATTTGGGCTTTCGCTCCAGAGGCTTGTCTTCCGTGCTGCCAGAGGAACGCTTTACGCCGTCCTTGATGGCGGTAAAGCCGTGTTCGTTACGGAATTTGGAACCACTGGTTATGCGGGGCTTTGCGCTTTCGCTCATGGGGCCGGAAACTCTCGGATAAAAGTAGGGATAACTTTAAAGGGTAATCCCGGGGCGGTGGAGTTACAAGGCAGGTAAGGGGAATCACGGGGTTACCGGGTACGACCAAGGTCGTACCCGGCGGACCGGAGTCAGGCCTGGGACTTTTCCAGCGCCTGGGTGATGTCGGCAATAATATCCTCGACGTCTTCAATGCCGATGGACAGCCGTACCAGGTCTTCGCTTACGCCAGCGTTTCTGAGTTCTTCGTCGTCCAGCTGGCGGTGCGTGGTGGTGGCCGGGTGGCAGGCCAGCGACTTGGCATCACCGATGTTCACCAGGCGCAGGATCATGTCCAGTGCATCGATGAATCTGGCGCCGGCTTCGCGCCCGCCCTTGATACCAAAGCTGAGGATACCCGAGGCTTTGCCGCCGCAGATTTTGTCGCAAGTGGCCTTGTATGGGCTCCTGGCCAGGCCTGCGTAGTTGACCCACTCAACCAGTGGATGGCTTTCCAGAAACTCAGCCACTTTCTGGGCGTTCTCGCAATGGCGCTCCATCCGCAGGGAAAGGGTTTCCAGGCCTTGCATGATGAGGAAGGCGTTGAACGGTGACAGCGCAGAGCCGGTGTTGCGCAACGGAACCACGCGGCAACGGCCGATGAAGGCCGCCTCACCCAGCGCTTCGGTGTAGACCACGCCGTGGTACGACGGATCGGGCTGGTTCATCATCGGGAATTTGTCAGCGCTGGCTTTCCAGTCGAATTTGCCGGAATCCACCACGGCGCCGGCAACGGTGGTGCCGTGACCCCCGATGTATTTGGTCAGCGAGTGGACAACGATATCGGCACCATGGTCAAACGGACGGCACAGGAACGGAGTGGCCACGGTGTTGTCGACAATCAGTGGAATGCCGTGCTTGTGGGCGATGTCGGCCCATCGCTGAATGTCGACCACGTTGCCGGCCGGGTTGCCGATGGATTCGCAGAACAGGGCACGGGTCTGGTCGTCGATGGCGTTTTCCAGCGCTTCATAGTCATCGTGGGCTACCATGCGGCACTCGATGCCCTGATTGGGCAGGGAGTGGGCAAACAGGTTGTAGGTGCCGCCGTAGAGCTGGCCGGTACTGATGATGTTGTTGCCAACGCGGCAAATGGTTTGCAGAGCGTAGGTGATGGCCGCCATGCCGGAGGCTACCGCCAGCGCACCGATGCCCCCTTCCAGGGCCGCCAGACGCTCTTCCAGAACCGCGTTGGTGGGGTTCATGATGCGCGTGTAGATGTTGCCCTGAACCTTCAGGTCGAACAGGTCAGCGCCGTGCTGGGTGTCGTCAAAGGTATAGGACGTGGTCTGGTAGATCGGGGTGGTCGCTGCCCGGGTGGTCGGATCGCTTTTGAATCCGGCATGCAGCGCGAGAGTTGCTGGTTTCATCACAACATTCCTTGCGGGTAAATTATTCATTATTGGTTTGAAGCCCGAGTATGCCACAGGTGCTACGCCTCCGGCACAGTTCGCCAGTGCTGGCAGTCTATATGACCGGACTGCAACTCAGTCCAGAGCGCCGTAGACCAGTGCCCGCAGCTCCTGGCGCAGCGGGTAGGACGACGATGGCATCAGTTGGGTCATGAAGATAACCACGATGTCTTCGACCGGATCAACAAAAAAGCTGGTGCTGGCCAGGCCGCCCCAGCCAAACTCTCCTTCGGAGCCGATAGTGGCAGACCGGGCCACGTCGGTTTTGACCGAAAAGCCCAGGCCAAAGCCGCTGCCGGCGTAAGGTGTCTCACTGAATCCGCCGATGGAGAGTGCCGGCAGGTCTTTACCATCAGGCAGATGGTTGAGCCGCATGAACTCCAGAGTCTTGCGGCCGATGATGCGCTGGCCGTTAAATTCGCCGCCCTGACAGAGTGCCTGGGCAAAGCGGAAATAGTCGTCGACGGTCGAAACGAGGCCACCGCCGCCGGAAAGAAAGCGGGGCGGCTTGAGGTACCGGGACCGTTGCGGATCATCCTGGAGTTTCATGGTGTTGCCTGGCTGGTACTGGTAGCAGGCGGCAAACCGCGCCTGCTGATCGGGCCGGACCTGAAAGCCGGTCTCGGTCATGCCCAGCGGCTCGAAAATATGCTTCTGCAGATACTCATCCAGGGGTTGGCCGGAGAGCAGCTGCACCAGGTAGCCGAGTACATCGGTGGACACTGAATAGTTCCAGGCGGTACCAGGGGAGAACTCCAGCGGTAAGCCAGCCAGCCGGTCTACCAGCTTATCCATGGTAAGGATGGAGCTGCCGTCCAGCTTGAGCTTGCGATAGGCCGCATCTACCGGCGTCCTTTCGGTAAAGCCGTAGGTCAGGCCCGAGGTGTGGGCCAGCAGGTCCCGGATGGTCATGGCAGTGGCAGGGGGCTCGGTGACAAAATCCGGGTAAGAGCCGCTCTTGTACACCTGCAGGTTGCGCCAGGACGGGATGTACTTGTGAACCGGGTCGTTAAGCAGAAACCGGCCCTGCTCGTAGAGCTGCATCATGGCGATGCTGGTGACCGGTTTGGTCATGGAGTAAATCCGGAAAACGGTGTCCCGTTCCATGGGCAGCTGGCGTTCGACATCCCTGAGCCCTTGCACGGAGTGCCACACCACCTGGCCGTGACGGGCCACCAGGGCCACAGCTCCGGGTATTTTGCCCGGCTGGATGTAGTTCTGGTCAACGAAACGGGTAAGGCGTTCCAGGCGGTCGAGAGAGAAGCCGGCGCGGATGGGTTCTGACATGATGGCGAAAGATCCTGTGTTCAGTTTAGCGGGCGTCAGCGGAATCGGGCTGAGCATCGTCATCCGGAAACAGGGTATCGTAGCACCAGGTAAACACAAACGCGTAGGTGAGGTAGAACAGCACAAACGCGATGTCGACGATCAGGGCGTCTATCAGCCCGATCCCCAGCCACCAGGCAATCACCGGTAAAAAGGCAAACATAAGCCCGAACTCGAAACCGAAGGCGTGCAGGAAGCGGAGCCTGATGGTTTTGCGGGTAGTACCGGTAATGCGCTTGAGGCTGTGGTCGAAAATCAGATTGTAGAGGTAGTTCCAGGCGGTGGCCATGGTGGCACCGATGGCGGCCAGGACACCGGTTTCACCCAGGTCCAGCCCAAAGGCAAAGGCAGCCAGGGGTGTTGAGAGCAGCAGGCCGATAATTTCAAACGAAACGGCCTGACGGATTCGGTCTTTGGTGGTTCTCATGATGTTGGGAGTACGTTGGGCGGGTCGTCCCGCGTTGCGTTCCCGGGAAGGGTGGGGTCGTCCCCAAAGCTGAAAAAGCCCGGCTCTTTCGAACCGGGCTTTCAGAATACTGGTAGCAAGGGGCGGAGTTGAACCGCCGACCCCAGCATTATGAGTGCTGTGCTCTAACCAACTGAGCTACCTTGCCATTGCTTTGTAAGCGGCGCGTATCTTATGTATGGGGCGGTGGGCTGTCAAGAGTGCGTCATCATATCTAGCTCTTTTCTAGCCTGATCGCCGTTGAAAAATTGTCTATTAATCTATTTAAAACAAAGAGTTGATAGGTATTTTTCGGATCAAAAAAGTTTTCTGAACACGTGTCGGTTTCGGATAATTCTGTCCGATATCATATGTTCTCTAAAGTTCTTTTGATTTGAATTACTATTTCGCTTGGGTCGTGGTGTCTATCTGGAGAGTCAGGAAAACGCAGCTGTGTGAAATTGCCAGGCTTGCATAAATGAAAAATGTGAGCAAAGCTCGTCCCGTGTCCAAAAACGAAGGACGTTCTGTTTGTGGATGGAATTAAAAGTCAAGACTTGGGGTTGCTGTTGAAATTGGTTTCGCTGCAAAAACAAGAACGCTTTGGGTCAGGATACAAAGTGCAACAAGCCGGGCCACACGGGTTGCTGGCGAGAGCAACCCGGGCAGGCCAGTGGCCAGAAATCTGATGACTTCAGCACACTACGCCTGACCTGGGCTGTTGGCGGTCTGAGCATCCAGCAAGAGTCCGACACTGACAACCTGAGGATGGTTACACTTTAAAAACCAGTGATATATACGGTTCAGAATTAAGGTCAGACGTTAAACCGGAAGTGAATAACGTCGCCGTCCTGAACGATGTATTCCTTGCCTTCCAGACGCCACTTTCCGGCCTCTTTTGCTCCGGCTTCGCCGTTGTGCCGGACAAAATCCTCGTAGCCGACTACTTCGGCCCGGATAAAGCCGCGCTCAAAGTCGGTGTGGATTACCGCGGCGGCCTGGGGTGCGGTGGCACCGATTTTTACTGTCCAGGCCCGCACTTCCTTGACCCCGGCGGTAAAGTAGGTTTGCAGTCCGAGCAGGCTGTAACCGGCGCGGATGACACGGTCCAGGCCGGGCTCTTCCATCCCCATCTCTTCCAGGAACATGGACTTTTCTTCGTCCTCCAGCTCGGAAATCTCAGCTTCGAGCTTGTTGCAGATAGGCACCACCACGGCATTTTCGGAAGCGGCAATGGCGCGTACGGTATCCAGGTGCGGATTATTCTCAAAGCCGTCTTCATGCACGTTGGCAATGTACATGGTGGGCTTGACCGTCAGCAGGCACAGTTCCCGGATCAGGGCCATCTGGTCGCTGCTGAGGCCCATGCTGCGTACGGGTTTGCCTTCGTTCAGGACCGGCAAAAGTTGTTCGAAGATCTCGAGCTGGGCCTTGGCTTCCTTGTCGCCACTCTTGGCAACGCGCTGGACGCGTTTGATGGCTTTTTCGACGGTGTCGAGGTCGGCGAGGGCGAGCTCGGTGTTGATCACTTCGATGTCGGAGGCCGGGTCTACCTTGTTGGAGACGTGGATGACGTTACCGTCTTCAAAGCAGCGAACCACGTGCGCAATGGCATCGGTCTGGCGGATGTTGGCCAGGAACTGGTTGCCAAGGCCTTCACCACGGGATGCGCCCGCCACGAGGCCGGCGATGTCCACAAATTCCATGGTGGTTGGCACGGTCCGCTCGGGTTTGACGATCTCCGCCAGCCTGGTCAGGCGCGGGTCGGGCATGGCCACCACGCCGGCGTTCGGTTCGATGGTGCAGAACGGGAAGTTTTCCGCGCCGATGCCGGCTTTGGTCAGTGCGTTGAACAGGGTGGATTTGCCGACGTTAGGAAGGCCGACGATGCCGCAGTTAAATCCCATGGAGTGCCTCTGCTGGAACTTGAATATTTGGGGCGGATTATACCGGGCTATCAATGCCGGTGCGAATAAGTGCTTGTGCCCTGGCTCAGGACTCAGGCTTGAAGCTGTGCAGGCGGTTCATCGCTGCCGCAAGCCTGCCACCGGCGGCGTCGGGCAGTACGCGCATGACTTCATCAAAGAGGGCATTGAGCTGCCCCGTTTCCTGTTTACCCAGGCGGCCAAGGACATAGCCGGTTACCTGTCGGCTATCGCCGGGGTGGCCGATGCCAAGGCGCAGGCGCTGGAAATCTTTGCTGCCCAGGTGAGCGATGGTGTCTCTCAGGCCGTTGTGTCCACCGTGGCCGCCACCCTTTTTCAGCTTGGCGGTACCAGGGGGCAGGTCGAGTTCATCGTGGGCAACCAGAATGTGCTCGGGGGGAATCCTGTAGAAGTCCGCGAGGGCTTTGATGGCCGTGCCGCTGCGGTTCATGAAAGTGCTGGGGTTGAGCAGATGCAGGTCAAGGCCCTGCCACCGAATGCGGGCATAAAGCCCGTGATACTTCTTTTCCGGACGCAGCGACTGGCCCGCATCGCGGGCCAGCGCTTCGACGAAAAGGGCGCCGGCGTTGTGGCGGGTATTCTCGTAGTCGGCACCGGGGTTACCCAGTCCGACCACCATGACAATATCCTGTGCCATTTACCTGCGCCCCCGGAGTAATTACTCCTCGCCGCCTTCTTCGCCTTCGCCTTCTTCGGCGTCGTCAGCTTTGGCGCCTTTCGGACGGTGAATGGCGACAACCGGAGAGTTGTGGTCTTCACCCTGGGCCAGGGCCGGGATACGTACGCCTTCCGGCAGCTTGAGGTCGCTCAGGTGAACGATCTGGTCCATTTCTACGTCCGCCAGATCAACCTCGAGGAACTCCGGCAGGTATTTTGGCAGGCACGCAACTTCAACTTCGGTCATCAGACGGAAAGCCACGCCACCAAAGGTTTTGATGGCCGGAGCTGTTGCTTCGTTCAGCAGGTGGACAGGAACGTTAACGATGATTTCGTGATCCTGGCTTACGCGCTGGAAGTCAGCGTGGGTCAGCAGCGGCTTGAACGGGTGACGCTGCAGGTCCTTCAGGATGACGCTTTCTTTCTTGCCCTGCACATCGATAGTCAGGATCTGGGAGAAGAAAGCCTCGTTCTCGATGGCCTTTTTCAGCTCGTTGTGCCAAATGGCGATCGGCATGGCTTCTTTGTCGCCACCGTAGATGACGGCGGGCATTTTACGCTCTTCGCGACGCAGGCGGCGGCTCGCACCTTTCCCCTGATCGTCACGAGGAAATGCTTCAATAACAATTGCCTGAGACATGATATTTACCTCGTTGTTCATCTGAGCGGACCCGCGACCAGGTCCTGAACCGATGAGTGTTAAAATGGCCGGGTTTGCGGCCGACTAAAAGAGTCGGGAGCCCTTGTGGACTCCCGACTCCGAAAAGCTTTTGTTGCCAGAGGCCTGGGCTGTTTTGCCGCCTCAGGCGTTCTCGAACATGGCGCTGATGGACTCTTCGTTGCTCACGCGACGAATCGATTCTGCGAGCAGTCCAGCCATGCCGAGGGGGCGGATTCTAGCACAATTTCTGGCTTTGTCATCCAGCGGAATGGTATCGCACACCACCAGTTCGTCCAGTTCAGAGTTGTTGATGTTTTCAATCGCCGGGCCGGACAGCACCGGGTGGGTGATGTAGGCCACCACTTTGGAAGCGCCATGCTCTTTCAGAGCATTTGCCGCTTTGCACAGGGTGCCGGCGGTGTCCACGATGTCATCAACCAGAATGCAGGTCTTGTCTTTCACGTCGCCGATGATGTGCATCACCTGCGAAACGTTGGCCTTGGGACGACGTTTGTCGATGATCGCCAGGTCGGCATCATCCAGTCGCTTGGCTACCGCCCGGGCACGTACCACGCCGCCCACGTCCGGAGAGACCACAACAAAGTTCTCAAACCGTTGTTTTTCGATGTCTTCGAGCAGTACCGGGGTGGCGTAGATGTTGTCCACCGGGATATCGAAGAAGCCCTGGATCTGATCTGCGTGCAGGTCGACGGTCAGTACACGATCCACGCCGATGCTGGAGATCATGTCTGCCACAACCTTGGCGCTTATGGCTACCCGGGTAGAACGCACGCGACGGTCCTGGCGGGCATAGCCGTAATAGGGGATCACGGCGGTGATGCGTGAGGCAGAGGCACGGCGCAGGGCGTCGGCCATCACGATCAGTTCCATCAGGTTGTCGTTGGTGGGGTAGCAGGTGGGCTGGATAATAAACACATCATGACCACGAACATTTTCGTTGATCTCAACGGTGGTCTCACCATCGCTGAACCGACCAACTGTGGCCTGACCCATGGGAATATGAAGTTTCTTGGCAATAGCCTGAGCCAGTTCAGGGTTGGCGTTGCCAGCAAAGATCATCAGTTTGGACACGATAGCATCCTTCTCAGTATCGGCGTTTGAGTCAGAAGAAGCGGGAGAAAGGTGGCTGGGGTGGTAGGACTCGAACCTACGCATGACGGGATCAAAACCCGTTGCCTTACCACTTGGCGACACCCCAGTATCATCGTGCTTTCTTGGCATCATTTCAGCTCTGTTAGCTTTTGGTGTAGTGGTGAAAGATTCACCCCTTTAGCTACGAACCCCGTGATGCCGGAGGGTTTGCTTTCCCAGATAATCCGGGCTGCGGATTCTGTCGGGAAACGTCCAAAAATGCAAGCCCCGGTTCCGGTTAATCTTGCAGGTCCGAATTGTGACAGCCATTCCAGGCTCTGGTTAACCTCTGGATACAGTTTTCGAACTACATCCTCGCAGTCATTTCGGTACCTCGAGGCGTCTCCCTCAAAAGCGGGGCGTATTGTCATTTTTGGCGTGTCCCTTGTCAACCCCTGGGCGGAAAAAATCTTTCCGGTGTTGATCTGGCAGTCGGGTGTGAGTACCACAAACCAGTCTTCCGGCGGGGCGGCCGGTGTCAGTCGTTCGCCCACGCCTTCGCCAAAGGCGGCCTGGCCGCGGACAAATACCGGTACATCGGCGCCCAGGGCCAGCCCGATCTCTGCCAGCTGATCTTCATCAAGCGCCAGTCGCCAGAGCTTGTTCATGGCCAGCAAGGTGGTGGCTGCGTTGGAGCTGCCACCGCCAAGCCCGCCACCCATGGGAAGGCGCTTGTGAACATGGATGAGCACGCCAGGCAGGGCGGTCCGGGCATGGGTGGCCAGGGCCTGGGCGGCTTTAACCACCAGGTTGTCATCGTCCGGCACGCCAGGCACCGGCCGGGCGAGGCGAACACCGGGTTCGTTGGGGGTCAGGGTAAAACTCAGTTCGTCGCCATAATCCAGGAACTGGAACAGGGTCTGGAGTTCGTGGTAACCATCCGGCCGTCTTCCGACAATGTGCAGGAACAGGTTGAGCTTGGCCGGAGCCGGGAGCGTCAGATCAGGCATGATCTCAGTTCTCCCGGTGCCAGTCGGCAACAACCACCCGTACCCGCTTGTCCTCTTTGAGCGCAGTGATCCGGGCGGGCAGGGGTGGCAGGTCGCCAATAAAGCTCTGCCAGCGGTCATAACGGATTTCCCAGCCGTTCTGGTGGATAGTTACCAGCTGATTCTGGCCGTCAAACAACAGGCGAAAATCTCCCTCTGGTGCCGGCAGACCCCGGATCCACCAGCTCAGGCTGTCTATGGGCAGCTGCCAGCCGGTTGCAGCGGCCACCAGGGCTTCCGGATCGGACGAGCGGTAGACATCGCCGTTGGAGAGGGTGAGCTCGATAAAGCCGGGCATCCCTTCCAGCCGGGTTGTGCCCATGCCCAGAAACGACGATGACAGCGAGAGGTCGTATTGCTCACCCTCCTGCTTCCAGTGGTTGATCAGGGCCGTGCCGCTGTCGGAGGGCTGTCTGACCGCCAGTTTGCCGGACAGCTGCCAGTGGGTGAACCGGCTCAGGGTCTGGGTGTGGGCAGCCCAGCCGGCCGGTGGCTGATCGGTGATGCCTTCAGGCAGGGGCTCCAGGGCGATGGTGGTACAGCCGCCCAGTGCCAGCGCAATAACGAGGGGTAACCGGCGAATCATTGGCTTTCCCCGTTGTGGATCAGTCGCTCAACGGTCTCCGTCAGGATGTTGTGATCGGGGTCGTTATCGAGCGCATCTTCCCAGACAATCCGTGCCTGCTCCTTGTTGCCGGTTACCCAGAGAACCTCACCGTAATGGGCAGACACTTCCGGGTCCGGATAGACCGCCCAGGCCTGAGACAGGTACTCCAGTGCTCCGGCGTGGTCACCCTGGCGGAACAGCACCCAGCCCATGCTGTCCAGGATCGCCGGGTTGTCCGGGTCCAGGCTCAGGGCTTTCTCGATGTGCATGCGGGCCTCCCCGAGCTGGTCGGTGCGAATCGTCAGGATATACCCCAGGGCATTGAGGGCCACGGCGTTATCGGGGTCTTCTTCAATAATGGTCCGCAGATCGGCGATGGCCTGTTCGCTGCTGCCGCGACTATCAAGCAGCATGGCCCGGGCGTAGCGGATTTCAATGCTGCCCGGGTAGGCGTCGAGTGCCGAATGGGTGGCTTCCAGTGCCCGCTGCTGCTGGTCCTGATCGAGCAACAGGTTGATTTCCAGCAGCCAGAACCGTTCGCCGTGATCGGGATTGTTCTCCCGCAGTTGCTGGATGTTGGCCAGGGCCTGGTCCAGCTCACCCTGTTCCGCCTGCAGCTGGCTGGCCCGGGCCATGGCCGGGAAGAGGTAGGCGCCCTGGCTCACACTCTGGTAATAGACAATTGCCTGAAAGCTGTCTTCTTCCTGTTCCGCGATCCGGCCAAGGTAGTAGTTGGCTTCGTCGGTATGCAGCCCCTGTTCCGCCAGCCAGATCAGGTCTTTTTTGGCCACATCCCGCTGCTGATTTTCCAGAGCCACCAATGCGTGGGACAGTCTCAGGCCCGGAGTCTCCGGGTAGCGTCTGACCAGACGCTGGAACTCATCCTGTGCCGCTTGCAGCTCGCCCTCGTTAATCAGCATGCGTCCGTAGAGGGTGCCCATCTGCCGGTTGGCGGGAAACCGGCGGGTATTGGTGGTCATGTAGTTAAGCGCGTCTTTTGCGTTGCCGGTCTGGTACAGCAGATCGCCCTTCAGAATGATGGCGGGCTGGAAGTTAGGCTCCCGCTCAAGCAAGGCGTTCAGCTGATCAAGTGCGGGCCGGGGTTCGTTGGTGATTTTCAGCATCAGGGCGATGCTGTATTCCAGTTCCGGTGTCTGGGGGTGGCGCTCGGCGAGACTGTAGTAGAGGGCCAGCAGCTCCTGCTGTTGTGCCGGCGACAGCCGGGCTGACATTGCTGCCAGGCTGTCGAAGTCGGCGTCTTCGCCCTGGTTCATGATCTGCTCCATGTGGAACAGTGCGCCTTCAAGGTTGTGGCGTTTGAGTGCCTGGATGGCCGCTACCCGGTGGGCCTGAAGGCTGTCCGGGTCTGCTTCCAGCCACAGATCCGCCAGCTGCTGCTGGGCATTGTCGGCATTGAGGGTCTGGGCAATGAGCGCGGCCCGTTCAATAACCCCGGGGTCTTTTGAGGTTTTGGCGGCCTGCAGGTAGTTAACCAGAGTGACGTCGTACCGGCCCCGCTGAGCAGCCACTTCGGCGGCCAGCAGCTGGTACAGGACTTCGGGTTCAAAATCGGCGTATCGGATCTCTTGCGGGGCCACAGGCTCAACCGCAACCTCCTGAGCCTCGGGTTCTTCCGGTTGGCTGGTGAAACTGGCACAACCCGGCAAGACAGTGGCGGAGAACCCCAGAACGCAGCTAACCAGATACAACGCAGATTTGTGCATGCAACTCCCTGTATGTGTCAGGCGGTTGTTCAGAAAAACGATGAATGACCCTGTTTCAGCACCCGGCAGGGCGATGATCAGAGCCGAGATCCTATAATGGCATAAGCCTGTTATCTTGCCCAACCTGTCCGCAGTTCCCGAAGCTCTGGCGTTTTCGGGTGGCAGCCGGGGCCTCGCGTCGGTAGAATGCTCACTGAATATCCACAACTGTAACAGGGCTATCTGACCACAAAATGGCGTTGCTGACACTGGGAATCAACCACCGAACCGCACCTGTGGAGATTCGGGAGCGAGTAGCGTTCACCCCGGAACGGATGGCGGAAGCCTTCTCTGAGCTGCGGGCAGCATCGGGTGCCAGCGAGGCTGCCATTCTGTCTACCTGTAACCGCACCGAACTGTACCTGGCCGGTGACGACGATTGTGCGCCGCTGGTGCTGCGCTGGCTGGCGGGCTTCCATGGTATGGAAGCCGCGGACCTCGAGAACGTGCTGTATCTGCACCGGGATGCCGATGCTGTACGCCACATGATGCGGGTGGCTGCCGGGCTGGATTCCATGGTTCTGGGCGAGCCCCAGATTTTTGGCCAGCTCAAGGATGCCTATTCCCAGGCCCGTGAGCATGGTGCCACCGGCTCCTTTTTATCCCGTCTGTTTGAACACACCTTCTCGGTGGCCAAGCGGGTACGGACTCATACCGCAATTGGCGAGAACCCGGTATCGGTGGCGTACGCCGCGGTGAACATGGCCCACCACATTTTTTCTGATATGTCCCGCAACAAAGCGCTGCTGATTGGCGCGGGGGCGACCATCGAACTGGTGGCCCGGCATCTGGCCGAAGCCGGGGTAAAGAACTTTCTTGTCGCCAACCGGACACTGGAGCGGGCCCAGGCGCTGGCCCAGGCCCATGGCGGCAAGGGCATTCTGCTGTCTGAGATTCCCGATAACCTGGCCGATGTCGACATTGTGATTTCCTCCACCGCCAGTCCTCTGCCCATTCTGGGTAAGGGTGCTGTAGAGCGGGCACTCAAGAAGCGCAAGCACCGGCCATACTTTATGGTGGATATTGCGGTTCCCCGCGATATCGAGCCCGAAGTCGCATCACTGGCAGACGTCTACCTTTATACCGTTGACGATCTGCGCCAGGTGATTGAAGAGAATATTCGGTCCCGGGAAGGTGCGGCGCGTGAGGCCGAGCACCTGATCAGCAGTGGCGTTCAGGACTTCCTGGACCAGCTCCGGGCGCTTGATGCGGTGTCTACCCTCAAGCTCTTTCGTCAGCGGGCTGAAGTCATGCGCGATGCCGAAACCGAAAAAGCACTCCGTGCCCTTCGCAACGGGGCCGATCCTGAAACCGTACTGCGGAGTATGGCTCGGGGGCTGACCAACAAGCTGCTGCACCAGCCGTCCATTCAGGTGCGCAAGGCCATGACGGAAGGGCGCGTGGAAATCACCGAGAGCCTCCGGGAGCTCTATCAGTTGGACACTCTGGACGCTGATGAGTCCACCATCACGGAAAAACTATGAAGCCATCCATTCAGTCGCGCCTTGATCAATTGGCAGAACGGTTCGAAGAGGTGAGCGCACTACTGAGCGATGCGACCGTCATCTCCAACCAGGACAGGTTCCGCGAGCTTTCCAGAGAGTTTTCCGAGATCGAGCCGGTAGTAACATGCTTCAAGGGCTGGCGGCGGGCGCTTGAAGACATCCGCGAAGCCCGGGAGCTGGCCAAGGATGGTGACCCCGAAGTCCGGGCCATGGCCGAAGAAGAACTGGCCAGCGCCACCGCCCGTGGCGAAGAACTGGATCAGGAGTTGCAGCGGCTGATGCTGCCGAAAGATCCGAACGACACCAAGAACGTTTTTCTTGAAGTGCGGGCCGGTACCGGCGGCGACGAGGCGGCCATTTTTTCCGGTGATCTGTTCCGTATGTATTCCCGCTACGCGGAGAAACGCCGCTGGCAGGTAGAAATCCTCAACGAGAACGAAGGTGAACACGGCGGCTATAAAGAAGTGATTGCCCGGGTGTCGGGTGACGGCGTCTACGGCGCGCTGAAGTTTGAGTCGGGTGCCCACCGGGTTCAGCGTGTGCCGGAAACCGAGTCCCAGGGCCGGATTCACACCTCGGCCTGTACCGTGGCGGTGATCCCCGAAGCGGACGAAGCCGAGGCCATCCAGATCAACAAGGCCGACCTGAGGGTAGACACTTTCCGCTCATCCGGTGCCGGTGGCCAGCACGTTAACAAGACCGACTCTGCGATCCGGATCACGCACCTGCCGAGCGGGATCGTGGTGGAGTGTCAGGAAGAGCGCTCGCAACATAAAAACCGGGCCAAGGCCCTGAGCCTCCTGGCGTCCCGGTTACAGAACGCAGAGCGTGAGAAACAGCAGAAAAGCATGGCCGAGACCCGCAAGAGCCTGGTGGGCAGTGGCGACCGCTCCGAGCGCATCCGCACGTATAATTTCCCCCAGGGGCGGGTGACCGATCATCGCATCAACCTGACCCTGTACAAGCTGGACGAAGTGATCGCCGGTGACCTCGACGCGGTGGTGGTGCCGCTGCAGCAGGAGCATCAGGCGGAACTGCTGGCTGAACTGGCTAATGAGCAGTAACCGTCAGCAGACCTGTGAGTTTCTACTGAGCAACGCCGCCAAAGTCATTGGTGGCGATTCGCCCCGTGTGGATGCCGAGTTGTTACTCAGCCACGTGACCGGCCTTGGGCGGACCAGTTTCCGGACCTGGCCCGAGCGTGAAATTCCGGGGCAGCAGGCCGAGCGTTTTCGTGAGCTGGTTACCCGGCGGGTCGAAGGCCAGCCCGTGGCCTACCTACTGGGCGAGCAGGAATTCTGGTCGCTGCCGCTGAAAGTCAGCCGCTCAACCCTGATCCCCCGGCCAGACACCGAATGTGTGGTAGAAACCGCCCTGGCCCTGCCTTTGCCGGCCGATGCCAGGGTCCTGGACCTTGGCACCGGTACCGGTGCTATTGCGCTGGCGCTGGCCAGTGAAAAGCCGGGCTGGCGGATCATGGCCACCGATCGCATTGCCGACGCCGTGGATCTTGCCCGTGCCAATAGCCGGCAACTGGATCTGCCCGTCGAGGTGGTACAAAGCCACTGGTTTGAACAGCTCCCCGCGGATAGCTTCGATCTGCTGATTTCCAATCCACCCTATATACCAGCCAGTGACCAGCATCTGAGTGAAGGTGACGTGCGCTTTGAGCCGGCCTCTGCACTGGTGGCAGGCGCAGACGGGCTTGACGACATCCGCCTGCTGGTGCGCGAAGGCCAGAGCTGGCTTAACCCCGGTGGCTGGATGCTGCTGGAGCACGGCTACGATCAGGCCCGCGCCGTACAGGATCTGTTTGCCGCGGCCGGATGGCTCAACATAGAAAGCCGGAAGGATTATGGCGGCAACCATCGCATGACCCTGGCCCAGAAGCCGGGCGCGACCACCAGCGAGACCAACCATGCTCCGTGATGAAGAACTGCTCCGTTACAGCCGGCAAATTCTGATCCCCCGGTTCGATATTGCCGGCCAGACCAGGCTTAAATCCGCTCGTGTGCTGGTGATCGGCGCGGGCGGTCTGGGTTGCCCGGTGGCGCTTTACCTGGGTTCGGCCGGGGTGGGCCATCTGACCCTGGTGGACGATGACCAGATCGAGCTGGCCAACCTGCAGCGCCAGATCGGCTTCGAGCAGAGCTGGCTGGGCGACTCCAAAGCGGAGCGGTTGGCCGAGCGGGTACGGGCCATCAACCCGGAAATCACCGTACGGGCAGTCCACCGCCGGGTGGATCTGGACGACCTTTCTCAGTTGGCCAGCGAGGCCACACTGGTGATGGACTGCACCGACAACTTCAACACCCGCTTTGCACTTAACCGGGCCTCGGTGGCCAATCGCGTACCGCTGGTGTCGGGCGCTGCCATCCGGGGTGAGGGCCAGGTGTCGGTTTATGATCCCCGCCGGCCGGACAGCCCCTGTTACCACTGTTTGTATGCCGAACAGGGTAACGAAGACCTGACCTGCTCAGAGGCCGGTGTGATCGCGCCGCTGGTGGGAATGATCGGTTCGACTCAGGCGATGGAGGCCATCAAGATGCTCTCCGGTGTCGGTAAACCGCTGGTCGGGCGACTGCTGATTCTGGATGCCTGGCAGATGGAATGGCGGGAAATGAAACTCCTGAAAGACCCTGATTGCCCGGTCTGCGCCGGCTGACCCGGACATACCTCCAAATCATCATTCGGTACATTCGCTGCCGGAGCGATACTGGATTATAGTTAGGCCCCATAACCTGCCATGAAATGGAGCCTTTTTCGCAGCATGACCGATCTCCCCGAAGGCCAGCGCGATGGCGTGTGGGCGCACCCTTATCAGCTGGCATCCGGCCAGACCCAGCAACACCAGCTGGGGCACACGCATTTGTGGCTTACTCTCCTGGATCGGGAGTGGCAGGTACGTTTTCAGGTGCAGAAACCGGTGTCTACGGCAGACCCGGTTACCTGGTACGAAACGGTCGGCCATAGCCTGCCCTCGCAGGACATCCCCATCCAGCGCTTTATACGGTCTGGCGACAACGGCATGGTGCGCTTCTTTCCGGCCATGGGTAACCTGCCAACGGTGATCCGGCCATCCCAGCCGTTGACGGTAGCGGCCGGCGGGCGGTGCGTGCTGTATGTGGGCACGACGTTGTGGATGAAGGTGTGTGTGGGCGACCAGCGCACCGAGCTGACGGAAGTCCCGCTGGCCATACCGTCGAGAACCTGGCTGGGCCGCAACACCATGGAAGGCGAGCTCTGCTATGCCTCATCCACGTTTGGCCGGCTGGCCCTGGAAGCCGTACCCAAACGGCCGTGGCGGGCAGTGACACCGGTTACCCTCATCAACCGGCGCGAGCAGCCGCTGTTGCTGGAACGTTTTAATCTGCCCACTCCGCTATTGTCTGTGTACCGGAATGAGCGGGGCCAGCTCTGGACACCGGGTGTTACGGTAGAGTGCGAAACCGATATGAACTCTGCCAGCCTGCGCATCGACCACCTGGCCCCGAAGGCTGCCGGCCCCTCCGAACGGCTGGCACCGGCGAGAGAAAAGCTGGCCAGGGGCCGCAGGCTGGTGCGTGCTTTTGACCACCTGTTTGGCTAACCATTGCTCCGGGAGCGAAAAACGTGCTTGAGACCCTGCAGTCATCGTTGATGGAGGCGGCCGGCAACCTGGCCTGGACCAAGTGGTTCTCTGTGGCTTTTCTGTTGGTGCTCGGCGGCGTGCTGGGAGGCATCACCGGCCGCGGGGTAGTGCGACTGGTCGAGAGCCGCACCACCCGCCACCATCAGGTAATGATCCGTCGCCTGTGTTTTTATGTGGTGTTTCTGGTGTTTGCCATGGCGGCGTTGCGCCATGCCGGGTTTTCGCTTGAAGTGGTTCTGGGGGCGGCGGGGATCCTGACCGTGGCGCTGGGCTTTGCGTCTCAGACGTCGGCTTCCAATATCATAAGCGGACTGTTTCTGGTGATGGAAAAGCCGTTTGAGATCGGCGATACCATTGAGGTAGAAACCACCATGGGCGAGGTGGTTGCCATCGACCTGCTCAGCGTAAAACTCCGGACCCCGGACAACCTTTATGTGCGTATTCCCAACGAAACGCTGATCAAGACCCTGGTCATTAACCGGTCCCGGTTTCCGATCCGCCGGGTAGACCTCACCCTTGGCATTGCCTACGCCGAGGATGTGGAAAAGGTGCAGGCTATGCTGCTGGGTCTGGCCGAGGACGCCCCCGCGTGCCTGGAGGAGCCGAAGCCGTTTGTCCGGGTTTCCGGTTTTGGGCCCTCCTCGGTGGATCTTCAGTTTTCCTTCTGGGTGCCTAAAGAGGAGTTTTTCGAGGGCCGGAGTGGCATGATGATTGCCGTGAGGAAAGCGCTGGATGAGTACAATATTGAAATACCGTACCCCCACACCCGCGTTTATGCGGGTAGTAATTCTGACCCGTTCCGGGTGCAATTGATGGCGCCCGGAAAACAAGATGATAAGGACTTCCCGGATGTCGATAAAAACCCCTGAGGAAACTCAAACGATCTCACCCACTGAGGCCGGAGACAAGGTAGCCCTTGGCTGGCGTGAGTGGGTAGCCCTGCCAGAGCTGGACATCAGCCGCGTCAAGGCCAAGGTGGATACCGGTGCGCGCACCTCGTGCCTGCACACGTTCAGGACTGAGCCTTACACCGAAAACGGTGAACGCCGGGTCAGGTTCTGGGTGCACCCGGTACAGAACGATATGCATCAGGTCGTGGAATGTGACGCCCGGGTGCTGGACGAGCGGACCGTTACCGACTCCGGCGGCCACAAAGAACTGCGCCTGGTCATTGAAACCACTCTGGTACTGGGAAATCACAGCTGGCCCATCGAAATGACACTGACCAATCGTGACTCGATGCGATTCCGGATGCTGCTGGGGCGCACGGCCATGGCCGGTCGCACCGTTGTATATCCTGAAGCTTCTTATCTTGCCGGCGAACCGGCACCAAGGAACTGACTATGAAAATTGCGGTACTGTCGCGAAACCGTCACCTGTATTCCACCCGCAGGCTGGTGGAGGAAGGAATCAATCGTGGCCACGAAGTGAAGGTAATTGATTGCCTGCATTGCTCTATGAACATTACCTCGGCAGACCCGAAAATCCACTACCACGAAGAGGTGCTGGAGGATTTCGACGTGGTAATTCCGCGGATCGGGGCATCGGTGACGTTTTACGGTACGGCAGTACTGCGGCAATTCGAAATGATGGGCGTGTTCCCCCTTAACGAATCCGTGGCCATCACCCGGTCCCGCGACAAGCTGCGCTCGCTACAGCTCCTGGCCCGCAAAGGGGTGGGCATGCCGGTGACCGGCTTTGCCAACAAGCCCGACAACGTGCCGGACCTACTCCGCATGGTGGGAGGAGCACCGGTGGTGATCAAACTGCTGCAGGGTACGCAAGGCATTGGCGTGGTGCTGGCAGAAACCCGTAAAGCCGCCGAGAGTGTGATTGAGGCCTTTATGGGCCTGAAGGCCGACATTCTGGTGCAGGAATTTATCAAGGAAGCCGGCGGCGCCGACATCCGCTGCTTTGTGATCGGTGACAAAGTGATTGCAGCCATGAAGCGCCAGGGTGCAGACGGGGAATTCCGGTCCAACCTGCACCGGGGCGGCACCGCCTCGCTGGTGCGGATTACCCCGGAAGAACGCCGGACCGCCATTACCGCTGCCAAGGCCATGGGCCTGAACGTGGCCGGTGTGGACTTGCTGCGCTCAGCCCGGGGCCCTCTGGTGATGGAAGTTAACTCGTCACCGGGGCTGGAAGGTATCGAAAACGCGACCGGAAAAAACGTCGCAGGCATGATCATTAACTGGACCGAAAAAAACCACAAACCCTGGAAAACCAAAACCCGGGGCAAAGGATAATCGCCAATGGCAAGAGCACCGTTTGAGATCGCCGGAGTCCAGATAGCGCCCGGCACCCGTGAAACCGTCGAAGTTCCGGTCGCCAAGCTCTATACCCACACGCCCTTGCATATACCGGTAGAGGTGGTGCATGGCCGTCGGGACGGGCCGGTACTGATGGTGTGTGGAGCCATTCACGGTGACGAGATCAACGGTGTGGAGATTATCCGCCGTGTGCTGCGCAACTCGGCCTTGCGGCACTTGCGGGGCACCCTGGTGGCGGTGCCCATTGTCAATATCTTCGGGTTTGTTCAGCGTACCCGGTACCTGCCAGACCGGCGGGACCTGAACCGCTGTTTTCCCGGATCAGAAAGCGGATCTCTGGGGGGGCGTATTGCCTACCTCCTGAGAACCCAGATCATGGAAAACGTTACCCACATTATTGACCTGCATACCGGCGCGATCCACCGCTTCAATCTGCCGCAGATCCGGGCTGAGCTCAAAAACCCCGAAACCGTACGCATGGCCGAAGCGTTTGGCGCGCCCATCATCATCAATGCCGGCCTGCGTGAAGGCAGCCTGAGGGCATATGCCGACTCGTTGGATATCCCCGTGATCACCTTCGAAGGTGGCGAAGCCCTGCGGTTTGACGACGTGGTGATTGCCAGTGGTGTAAAAGGCATCGTTCGTGTGATGCGTGAACTGGAAATGGTGCCCGTCAAGAAAGGCCCCCGCGCCCCCAGAAAACGCTCCGAAACGGCCGCCAACTCCCAGTGGGTCCGGGCCGACATCGACGGCATCATGCGCCCGGTGGCAAGCCTGGGCCAGAGAGTGCGCAAAGGCCAGAAGCTGGCCATGGTGGCCGACCCCTTCGGGGCCACAGAAGTCGCCATTCCGTCACCGTGTTCCGGTATCGTTATCTGTGTAAACAATTTGCCCCTGGTGAACGAAGGCGAAGCCATCTACCACATTGCCCGCTTTGATGAACTGGGTGAGGCGGAAAAGGCGATGGATTACTTCCGCAGCTCCTTCGAGAATGAATTGTCCGAAGAGGCCGTAGTGCCGGTGCATCCGTGGGATGAGCTGCAGAAATAGTTTTTTCCCTCAGGAAGGGTGGCTAGTGAGCCCCTTTATCGCTGTTCCCCGCAGACGCGGGGATGAACCGACTTTCAGGATCTGACCGCCTCTAACAGCCAGTCCCTGCCGCTGAGGCTGTATCTGGGATGGATGCATGGGTGGTTATACCGCTATTCCCCAGCATGAGTGCTCACCCACCCATTCCTCCTCCGGCAATGGGTATAAAGTCGCCCGTTTTGCATTGGCAGACTCTCTAAAATAATCCTATATGATTGTTTTTAAATAGTTTTGTTGAGCTGGCTCGCAGATTGCTACCTCCACCCCGCAGGGCCATCCCGGCCTTTTTCGCACCCAACTATAAAATTAACAGGGAGCAGTCTTTATGAAACTTCGATCCATCGCAGTGGCTGTGTTTGCCTCTTCCATTGTGGCTGCCACTCCGGCTTTTGCTCAGGACAGAGAGGGCTGGCCTAATAACTTTACCGTGGGTACCGCAAGCCAGGGCGGAACTTACTTTGCCTATGGTGCTGGCTGGGCCAACTTTGTGGCTGAAAACCTTGGTGTCTCCGGCGGTGCAGAGATTACCGGCGGCCCGGTTCAGAACATGGCACTGGTGCACACCGGTGACCTCAAGTTCGGTTTGACCACCATGGGGCCGGCCCGGGAAGCCATTGAGGGCGAGAGTCCGCTGGCGCCGGGGATGAAGATGGACAATGTCTGCGCGATGTTCCCGATGTACCAGACACCCTTCTCGATCACCGCGTTGTCCAGTACCGGCATTACCTCTATCTCAGATATTCCGGATGGCGCCACCATAGGTTTTGGTCCGGCCGGGTCCACCTCAGACTCATACTTTCCGCGGATGATGGAAACCCTGGGTGTGAAGTTCAAGCGCCGGAACGGCAGCTGGTCTGATCTGGGCGGCCAGCTACAGGATGGGTTGATTGATGTGGTGGCGTTTGCGGCGGGTATTCCCATTCCGGCGGTCAGCCAGCTGGAGGTTCAGACTGATGTGAACATTATCGGTATGACCGATGAGGAAGCTAAAAAGATCACCGAGAACTTTCCGGTCTCGGAGTTTGTGATTCCTGCGACTACGTACCAGTCACTGGATGAGCCGTCGCGGGTTGTGTCTATGTGGAACTTTGCCATGGTCAACTGCGATATGCCCGAGAGCTTTGTGTACGAAATCACCAAGCTCACCATGGAAAACAACGACAAGATGGTGTCTATCCACAAGGCTGCTGTTCACTCGGTCCCCGAGAACTACGACAAGAACAATGTCCTTCCCTGGCACCCCGGCGCTGCCCGTTGGTTTAACGAAAATGGTTACACCATCGACGAAGGCGCTATCAAGCAGTAACGCAGTGGAGCCGGGCCGGGGAGCCATCGGGTTCTCTGGCCTGGCTATCCGAATGACCGCCTTTCTGTCAGGCAGGACCAAAAATGAACAAAAATCGAAGTCACTCTGAGGGTGAGCAGCAGCTCACTGAAGACCTGGCCATCACCAAAGATCATCTCCTTGCCCATAACGTGGATGAAGAACCGGTTGAGGCCAACCGCCGGCTTTACACGGGGCTGTTGCTCAAGTTTGTGATCATGCTGGCCATCGCTTATTCCGTGTTCCATCTGTACACCTTGAACATTTCGCCCATGGAGACCTGGTCGTTCCGGATTGTGCACGTGGCAGGGGCGCTGGTACTGGGGTTTATTTTGTTTGCGGGTGCCCGGTTTGTATCGGCAGAAGAAGGTGCCGCAAGGCATAAATGGACCAGCTGGATAGCCGCGGTGGCAATGATTCCGGCGATGTATGCGTTGTATCAGACCGCTGTTTTCTACCAGATGACCCAAAACGGCACGATGCGCATTCCGGCAGAGCTGGAAACCTGGCATTTTGGCTGGCCATTGCTGGCGGCGTCCGGGGTCGGGATCGTGATGAGCTGGTTTCATCAGAGAGACCGGGCCCGGTTCAGTGTGCCAGACCTCGTGCTGATCGTATGCTCGCTGGCGGTCGCGGCCTATCTGCTGATCATGTTCAATACCTCCATGCGGATGACCACCGGTACGGCTTTTGCCCCGGTCGGGATTTCCTTCGCGGCGGTTGCCGGTACGGCACTGATCATGGAGCTGACCCGCAGGGTAGCTGGTCTGGCGTTGGTTATTATCGGGCTGGTGTTTCTGGTGTATGTGTTTGTCGGGCCGTATCTGCCGGGGTTTCTGGGTTATCCGGGGCTGTCGGCGCAACGGTTTTTCAGCCAGGTTTATACCGATGCGGGAATTCTGGGGCCGACGACGGCGGTGTCGTCTACCTACATCATTCTTTTTATTATTTTTGCGGCGTTTTTGCAGGCGTCCAAGGTCGGCGATTATTTCGTTAACTTTGCCTTTGCCGCGGCCGGGCGGTCTCGTGGCGGGCCGGCCAAAGTGGCCATTTTTGCCTCCGGCCTGATGGGCATGATTAATGGCACCAGCGCCGGCAACGTGGTGGCCACCGGCTCGCTGACGATTCCTCTGATGAAGCGGGTAGGTTACAGCAAGGAATCGGCTGGTGCGGTGGAGGCGGCGGCCTCAACCGGCGGGCAGATTATGCCCCCGATTATGGGGGCCGGTGCCTTTATCATGGCGGAAATCACGGGCATTCCCTATACCGAGATTGCTGTTGCCGCCATTATTCCCGCCATCCTGTACTTTGCCTCGGTGTACTTCATGGTGGACTTTGAGGCCAAAAAGCTGGGCATGCGAGGCATGCGTAGTGATGAGCTGCCAAACCTGCGGGCACTGGCTCGCCAGGTGTATCTGTTTGCACCAATCATCATTCTGATTGTGGCCTTGTTCCAGGGCTACTCGGTGATCCGGGCCGGCACGCTGGCTACGGTGTCTGCTGCGGTTGTGAGCTGGATTTCGCCCCATAAGATGGGTTTCAGGGCCATCCTTCGTGCGTTCGAAATCGCCGCCTATATGTCGATTCAGATTATCGTGGTCTGTGCCGCGGCCGGCATCATCGTCGGCGTCATCTCGCTGACCGGCGTAGGTGCCCGGTTCTCCGTGCTGTTACTGGATGTGGCAGCCCACAGCCATTTGCTGGCGCTGGTGTTTGCCATGTTCATCTCGATTCTGCTGGGCATGGGCATGCCCACCACCGCCGCATACGCAGTCGCCGCTTCGGTCGTCGCGCCGGGGTTGGTGCAGTTGGGGATCGAGCCGCTGACGGCGCATTTCTTCGTGTTCTACTTTGCGGTGATTTCGGCCATTACGCCGCCGGTGGCTCTGGCTTCCTATGCCGCAGCGGGTATTTCCGGGGCTAACGCCATGGCGACCTCGGTGTCCTCATTCCGCATCGGGATCGCGGCGTTCATCGTGCCTTTCATGTTCTTCTATAACAGTGCGCTCTTGATGGAAGCCGCCTGGCTGGATGTTATTCAGGCCACCATTACCGCCATTTTTGGGGTCTATCTGCTGTCCGCCGGTGTGCTGGGCTGGTTTGTGCGCTCGGCAGCGCCGGTGTTGGTCCGGCTGCTGCTGATCGCCGCGGCACTGTTAATGATCGAAGGGGGAATGTGGACAGACCTGGTCGGGGTCGGGCTTACCGTGATCGCGTTTCTGCTCCAGCGTAAGCGAAGTCCCAGACTGGTTGAAGCCTGAGGTGGTCAAGCAGGGGCAGGGCAGGGTCGTTGATCGCGCCTTGTCCTGCCCGGACGCCGGCGCTAATCTAGAGGTTTTGCCGGAATCAGAGCCGATGATCAAGCGGATCAGCCTTGGGATTGCGTTGATCGTTACCTTGCTGCTGTCCTGGCAGCTGGGTGGTTGGTCCGGTTACCGTCAGTTGGAGCAGGACAGCCTGCAGGAAGCCTTTCGTTACCGCCAGCTGGTGGCCAACGAACTGAACCGCTACCTGCCGGTGCCTGCCCTGATTGCGGAACACCCTGTACTTGCCGTGGCCCTGCAGCACCCCCACGACTCCGTGACTTTGCTCCGGGCCAATGAGCAGATGCAGAGGATGGCCACCATTGTGGGGGGCTCCGATGTGTATCTGATGGACCTGAGCGGGCTTACCATTGCCGCCAACAACTATGGCCAGCCGAATACCTTTGTGGGTAATAACTATGCATTTCGCCCCTATTTCTACGAGGCGGTGGCCACGGGCCAGTCGGTTGCTTATTTTGCCCTTGGTAATATCTCCCACGAGCGCGGCCTGTACTTTACCAATCCTGTCCGGGATCAGCGCGGCAACATACTGGGGGTAGTGGCCATCAAGGTTTTGGTCAATGAGCTGGAGTCCCAGTGGCACCGGCCAGAGACCAGGCGCCAGGCGGAAATGGTTGTGCTCGACGGCGATGGTGTCAGTTTCTTGTCCAGCCGGGGCGAATGGCTCTATCGGCGTTTTGTGCCGATCGAGAGCCGTGAGGCCGTTGCCCGGCTGCGTTTGCGATATCCCGGGCGTGAGCTTGTGCCTGTTAACTTTGAGCGGCTGGACAAGCCGTGGGTGCTGGCCCGGAACTCCGGCCTGATCCGGCTGAGCGACGACCGTATGCCGGGCACCTACCTGACCACACAGGCAGACTTGCCCCGGTTGGACTGGAGCCTGATGGTACTGACAGATACCCGCCCGATCCTCTGGACCCGCCTGGCCTTTGTCGCCGGAGGTCTGGCATTGTTCCTGGCGGGCCTGCTTACCTGGCTGTATCTGCGGGAGCGCTATCGCCGGGAGCGGGAGCTGGCGTTTCGGGGTGAGCAGCTGGAGCGTCGGGTTGCCGAGCGCACGGCCGATCTGAAGGAAACCCAGCAGGAGCTTATCCAGGCCGCGAAACTGGCCGTACTGGGCCAGATGTCGGCGGGCCTGAATCATGAAATCAACCAGCCCCTGACGGCGATCCAGGCCTATGCCCGCAACAGCCGGAAATTCCTGGAGCGGGGGGCAACCGACATGGTCGACGCCAATCTGGCGGAAGTTGTCGGCCTTTGTGACAAGATGGCAGAGCTGATCCGGCAGTTCAAAGTGTTCGCCCGCAAGTCTGAGGGCCCACCTTCGGTGGTGGATCTCAGGCTTTCCATTGATGCGGCGCTGAAAATCATTCGTGCCCAGAATGTCAGTGACGGCATCGAGATTCACTGGCAACGCCCCGAAACGCCGGTGATGTGCTACGGTGACCTGATCCGGGCCGAGCAGGTGATGGTCAATCTGCTGGCAAATGCGGTACAGGCCGTGGAAGGCCGTGTCAGCCCGCGGATTGATATTCTCGTTACCGAAGACGGTGACGACTGGCAATGTCTGGTACGGGACAACGGCCATGGCCTGCCGGACAACTCCGAGCAGGTGTTTGAACCATTTTTTACCACCCGGTCGGTCAAGCAGGGCCTGGGCCTGGGGCTGTCAATCTCCAGGCAGATCGTGGTCGCCCTTGGGGGTAGCCTGACGGGTCGTAACCGGACAGATGCCCCCGGGGCCGAGTTTATTCTGAAGCTCAAACAGCGTAAGGCAGAAGGATGACGACACCGTCGGTTATTTTTGTGGATGACGACCCGGATATCCGGCCCGTAATGGAACAGACGCTGACGCTGGAAGATATTCCGGTGGCCTGTTTTGCCGATGGTTCCTCGGCGCTGAGGCTGATACAGCCGGACTTTGAAGGTGTGGTTCTGTGTGACTACAACATGCCCGGGATGGATGGGCTGGAGCTGCTGAAGAAAATCCAGGGCATCGATGCCGATATTCCCGTTATCCTGCTCACCGGCCAGGGCGATATAAGTACCGCCGTCGCTGCGATGCAGCAGGGTGCCTACGACTTTATCGAAAAGCCCTTTGATCATGACGAGCTGATTGAGCTTCTTCGGCACGCCCTGGAAAAGCGCTACCTGGCGCTGGAAAACCGTCGACTGAAGGCACAGTTAAAGCAGCTGGCCCGTCCGGGGCCCCGTATTCTGGGCAGCTCGGCGGCCATGCAGAAAGTCATGGCCACCATCCGCCCGGTGGTGGATATATCCGCAAACGTACTGCTGCATGGCGAAACCGGCTCCGGTAAGGATGCGCTGGCGCGCTACATTCATGAAAGCAGTGCCCGCAGCGCCCATAATTTTGTTGCCATCAATTGCGGTGCGGTACCTGAGAATCTTATCGAGAGCGAACTTTTTGGCCACGAAGCCGGGGCGTTTACCGGTGCCGAGAAGCGCCGTATCGGAAAGATTGAGCACGCTCACCGGGGCACCCTGTTTCTGGACGAAGTCGAGAGCATGCCGATGGCGTTACAGGTCAAACTGCTGCGCGTGCTGGAGGAGCTGCGGGTGGAGCGACTGGGCAGCAACCAGGCGGTGGACGTGGATGTCCGGATTATCGCCGCCACCAAGGCAGACCTTAAGCAACTCAGCGATGCGGGAGAATTTCGTTCAGACCTCTATTACCGGCTGAACGTGGTGAACGTGGACATCCCGCCCTTGCGGGACCGGAAAGAGGATATTCCCGTCCTGTTCCATCACTTTGTGCTGATTGCGGCGGCCCGCTACGATCGTGAGAGTGTGCCGCTGGGCGCAGGTGAGGCGGCCCGTTTGATGCAGCATAACTGGCCCGGCAATGTGCGGGAACTGCGCAACCTGGCGGAACGCTACGTGCTGCTGGGTCCGGTGGCTCTGGAAAGTTCGGACAGCCAGGCTGGCCGGGACCTGTCCGGCCGCCAGACCCTCTCTGAAATGATGGACGGCTTTGAGCGCAGCGCCATTGTTGATGCCCTCAACACCTGCCAGGGCAGCATCAAAGACACCATGTTACAGCTCGGCATTGCCCGCAAAACCCTTTACGACAAGATGAAAAAGCACGGGCTGGATAAGGCCCAGTTCAAGGAATAGCCGGTAAAACCAGGGCGCCGCCGATTCCAGTGACTGCGCCCTTCCTTTTACCCCTCAGGGCGCAATTTTCTTTTTCAGCGCCTTGGTCAGGGGTTTGGGCAGGCTTGGCAGCGTCTTCAGCAGCCACGGCAGCACCTTCCTTTTCAGCCCGTTGAGGGACTCCGGCACCACCGCATCAATCAGGTGGGGCCCCGGATTCTGCCGGGCATAGTCCAGTGCCTTGATGAGCTCCTCGGCGGTACTCACCCGGATGCCATGCACCCCCATGCTTTGTGCCAGCAGGGCATAATCGGTGGCGGGGCCGCTGATATCCAGCTGGGATTTGGCTTTGGGGCCAGCCTCTTCAGCGCCGACGCGTTCGAGCTCTACGTTGAGAATAGAGTAGGTAGCGTTATTGAAGATGATGGTGGTTATGTTCAGGTTTTCCCGCGCCATGGTGGACAGTGCCTGAATGGTGTACATGGCGGTGCCATCCCCGATCAGAGCGTATACCTGGCGGTCGGGGCAGGCGATCGCCGCGCCCACGGCGTTGGGCAGGCCCTGGCCGATGGCGCCGCCGGTGAGTGTCAGCATGTCGTGGCGGGGTGCCCCGGCGGTCATGGCGTTGAGCATGAGCCCGGAGGTGATGGATTCATCCACGATGATGCTGCCTTCGGGCATCAGCTCACCCACGGCCCGGCAGACTTTCTCGGCCGTCAGTTTACCTTTGGGACACCCTGGCCGCCCGGCAGGCTGGAGCACCGGTTTGGCATCCTCAGCGCCGAGGGCCTGGACGAGTTTGTTCAGGCTGCCCGCAGCGTCCTGTGCCGCGTTGGACAGGGTGTGGACCTGGCAGGAGTCGGGCACCAGGTAACTGTCTTTGCCGGGGTAGCCGAAAAAGGACACCGGGGCTTTGGCGTCTGCCAGGATCAGCTGATCAAAATCCGACAGTTGCAGCGTCGCCAGCTCCGCCAGGTAGGCAATGCGCTCAACCGGCGGCAGTCCGGCTCCCCGTTCGATGCGGGTCGGGAAGGTTTCGGCAAACAGTGTCACGCCGCTGTGAGCGGCAATTTTTCCGGCCGCCATCAGGGCCGGCTCGCGCAACGCATGGCGGCCCAGTAGCAGGGCGGTTCGTTTGCCGCTGCGGATGGCGTCGGCGGCTTCCTGTACCGCATGGTCATCAGCTACCGGTGCCGGTGATGGCGGCGGTACCTGGCAGGGCGTGCCGCCCTGGCCCCAGGACACATCGGCGGGCAGGATCAGCGTGGCCACCTGGCCCGGCAGGCCCCGGGCCGTGCTGATGGCGTCGGCGGCGTCTTTGCACAGGGCTTCGGTGGTCTGGGAGGTTCTGACAAATCCGGGAGACACGTTGCGGGCCACGGTTTCGATATCGGATTGTAGCTGGGCGTCGTACTGCACGTGGTA
>Ga0209075_1000303_pt1 | contig 47025 bp, 43 predicted proteins | sample Stecom2011_FD_187523 | JGI IMG/M metagenome (GOLD analysis project Ga0209075, IMG submission 187523) | Agricultural soil microbial communities from Utah to study Nitrogen management - Steer compost 2011 (SPAdes) (version 2) | ecosystem: Environmental > Terrestrial > Soil > Agricultural land...
CCCCTACCAGCTGAGCATTAATACGACCCAGTACTCCCACCCGCGGGCAGTGCGTAACTTACGCGATGGCGCGGTAGCCCAGGTGGTCACAGCACCTGAGCTCGCTTATCGTTTAGACACCCAAGAGCAACCTCTTATCACGATCCCTATCCCGCTTCTTAAAGGGTTGCTCGGTAGCCGTAAGATTATCATTCGGCGCGATCGCGTCGAGGACTTTGCTGCAGTCCACACCTTAGAGCAACTGCAACAGTTTAACGCCGGGCTTGGCTTTGATTGGCTTGATCGGGATTATTTTAACCAGGCAGGTTTGCCCTTTACCCGCGGCGCCGATATCAGCCAGCTATTAAACATGCTGGTCCACGGCCGCTTTGATTATTTGCCGCTAGGCTCGATGGAGGCTGCGCCCACTTTGGCGGCTTCGGAGCACTCAGAGCAGCTGATGATCCTTGATGAGTTGATCATCCACTACCCTTTCCCTGTGTATGTGCAGGTAAGCCGCAATCACCCCACCCTTGCCGCGCGTTTAAAACTTGGATTGGAGCGCGCCCAAGAAGATGGCAGCTTAGCGCAGTTATTTGATCAGCATTACGGTGCGTTTGAAACAGCGGTAAAACCCAGCCGCATCATCGAGCTGCAACACAACCAACAGCGCGCTGTTAACGAGACTCAGACTTTACCTTAAGCGCCCGCTCTACCTCTGGCGGCACAAACTTACTGACATCGCCACCAAGTACGGCAATTTCGCGCACGATAGACGACGATATATAAGATAAGTGCTCGGCTGGGGTAAGAAACAAACTCTCCATGTCGGGCGCCAAAGCACGGTTCATATTGGCCAACTGAAACTCGTACTCAAAATCGGATACGGCTCTTAAGCCGCGCACCACCCCCTGCGCGCCACAGTCGCGAACAAAGTCCACCAACAGGTTATCAAAACCGCAGACCTCGACGTTTTGTAAATGCGTCAGCGTCTGCCGGGCTAACTCGACCCGTTGCTCTAGCTCAAACATGGGTGCCTTACGGCTACTGGCGGCAACCGCTACCACCACACGATCAAATAGACGGCAGGCGCGCTCGACTAGATCTATATGGCCATTGGTAATGGGGTCAAACGTGCCTGGGTATACAACCTTGCGCATAGCTTAATCTCTGTGTGGCGTGCAGCATGGAGCGGATACTACAAAAATCCTCTAGCGCCTGTCTACACGATTTAAGCCGCCGCCTTAGGTACCCACGTTGGCGGTTGCACCGCTTACCCGCTGCACGGTTACCGCCGAGCACGCCGCAGTGGGCTTAAGCGTTTACTTGGGATGATAAAAATACAATCTGTAACACACTGCGCCACTGCGTTTCTCGCGATGCAGTTGCCAGCTGTCGGGCACCTGAAACACGCTGTCGGACCCGGCCTCGATATAAATGGCCGCACCTTCAGCCAGCCACGCTCGGGCGCTGAGCGCGTCGATGCTCGGCTGCCATAAATTTGCTGTAAACGGCGGATCGATAAACACTATCTCCAACGGCGCTGCAATGTCACTGTGTTGCAGCCAGCCAATTGCATCGATGTGTTGTAACCGCCCGCCGCTGGCACCGAGTAACGCGAGGTTCTCGGCCAGCGCTTTAACGGCCGCTGGGTCACGCTCGCAAAATGTGGCGCTCGCGGCGCCGCGCGATAAAGCCTCGAGCCCCAGCGCCCCCGAGCCGGCGTATAAGTCCGCCACCACAGCGCCGGTTAAGTGCCCTGCCAGCCAGTTAAACAGGGTTTCGCGGATTCGATCCCCGGTGGGACGCAGACCCTCGCACAGGGGTAAGTTTAATTTGCGCCCGCGCCACTGCCCGCCAATCAGCCGCAACGGCTGGCGCAATGAGTCCCCAGCCGGCCGGCGTCGCTTTTGTTTTACCACCTGTTACTCTCCACCACTTGTCAGAAGTGGTAGGATAGCCTCTTTGTCCCGCAGCGATAAGAGCAGCCTACCTATCATGTTCTTTAAACGATTTAAAAAGTCCGCCCCCAAAGATGCCTCAACGTCCGAGCAAGTGCCGCCAGAGGAGCAGACACAAGCTCCTGCCGGTGATCTTGAGGCGACCCCAGAGCCCGAACAGCCCAGCCCAGCGCCGGCCGCCGAGCAAAGCAACCCCGCCGAGCCGGTAAAAGAAAGCCTTTTTGGCCGTATTAAACGCGGTCTAGCGCGCACCAGCAGTCAGTTCTCTGACGGCTTAGGCAATATCTTTTTGGGCAAAAAAGAAATCGATGATGAGCTGCTGGAAGATCTCGAGTCGCAACTGCTGGTGGCCGACGTCGGCATCGAGGCCACCACTGACATCATCGACGATCTTACCGCGCGCGTGGCGCGCAAGCAGCTGGCCGACCCCGACGCCCTCTACGACGCCCTTAAAGAGGCACTGGCCGAGCTGGTGGCCGGCGCCGAGCAACCGCTGGTGATCGACAGCAGCAAACGCCCCTATGTTATTTTGGTTGTGGGGGTCAACGGCGTGGGCAAAACCACCACCATCGGCAAGCTCGCCAAGCGCCTACAGGGCGAGGGTAAATCGGTCATGCTGGCCGCCGGTGACACCTTCCGCGCCGCCGCGGTAGAGCAACTGCAAGTATGGGGCGAGCGCAACAAGGTACCGGTGATTGCGCAACACACGGGCGCCGATAGCGCCTCGGTTATTTTTGACGCGGTGCAAGCGGCGCAATCACGCGGCATTGATGTGCTGATTGCCGACACTGCCGGGCGCCTACACAACAAAGAACACCTGATGCAAGAGCTGTCTAAAGTGCGCCGGGTGATGACTCGATTAGACGACAGTGCCCCCCATGAGACTCTTTTGGTGCTGGATGCCGGCACCGGCCAAAACGCCGTGAGCCAAGCCGAGCACTTTATTAAATCGTCGGGGGTATCGGGTATTGCCCTTACCAAGCTCGACGGCACGGCAAAAGGTGGGGTGATTTTTGCCCTAACCAAACAGTTTGGTTTACCGATTCGCTTTATCGGTATTGGCGAGGGCATCGACGATCTCCAACCGTTTACCGCTAAACCCTTTATCGAGGCTCTGTTCCAGCGGTGATTCGATTTCAGAATGTCACCAAGCGTTACGCTACCGGGCAAGAGGCCCTGAGCCGAGTCGATCTGCACATCGAGCGCGGCGAGATGGTGTTTTTAACCGGCCACTCGGGAGCCGGGAAAAGCACCATGATGAAGTTAATCATGCTGATGGAGCGACCCAGCAATGGTCGTATCGAGATCGGCGGGCGCGACACTGACAGCATTAAACGCAGCAGCATTGCCCATTACCGGCGCGATATCGGCGTGGTGTTTCAAAACCATCAGCTATTACTTGATCGCAGCGTGTTCGAGAATGTCGCGTTGCCGCTGCGGGTGGCGGGCTACCATAGCGCCGATATAGGCCGCCGCGTGCGCGCGGCACTGGACAAAGTCGGCTTATTGCACAAAGAGCGGGTCAACCCAGTGACCTTATCGGGCGGAGAACAACAGCGGGTGGGTATTGCCCGCGCCGTGGTTAACAAGCCGGCACTGGTGCTGGCCGATGAGCCCACCGGCAACCTCGACCCTGCGCTGTCGGCCGAGATCATGACGCTGTTTCGGCAGTTTAACGAGCTGGGGGTCACCCTTATGGTGGCCACCCACGATATCGATTTGATCGAGCGCATGAACAAACGGGTGCTGCAGCTTGCCGAGGGCCGCGTGATTGCCGGCGCCACACCGTTATGAAACCGCTCAAACGCAGCCCCGCCAGCCGGCGTAAAACCCCAGCGCGCGCCAAAGGTGCCAGCCAGAGCAAAAACCCCTGGCGCCAGCGACTTAGCGCATGGCAAGCCCACCACAGCGATTGCGCCATCGAAAGCCTGTTGCGGCTGCTGCGCACACCACTGCAAAGCGCCCTCACATGGCTGGTGGTGGCCATTGCCACCGCTTTGCCGGCCACCTTGTACGTGGCACTGTTAAACATCGAGTCGCTCGGCTACCACTGGCAGGACTCCAATCAGATATCGGTCTTTATTAAGCCCGCCGCGAAGCACGAGGCAATACAAAAGTGGGCCACCCATTTGCGCGCCCGAGCCGACATCAGCACGGTGGTGTACGTCAGCCCCGAGCAGGCTTTAAGCGAGTTTCAGACCTACTCAGGCCTCGGCGCGGTACTGGACGATCTAAGTGAAAACCCCCTGCCGCCAGTCTTGTTAGTGCAACCTAGTGATAACGCCGACGCCGAGGCACTGGAGGGGCTGCTAATAGAGCTGACCGAGCACGGCCTAAGCGACGAGGCGCGATTAGACATGATGTGGGTTAAACGGCTTGCTCAGCTGGTAGAGCTGGCCAGCCGCGGGGTGTTTTTCTTGGCCGCTTTACTAGCGCTGGGACTGCTGCTGGTAGTGGGCAACACCATACGTTTAGCGGTAGAGAACCGCCGCGATGAAATTTTAGTGGTCAAGCTAGTGGGTGGCACCGACGCTTACGTGCGCCGGCCATTTTTATACACCGGGCTTTGGTACGGGCTCGGCGGTGGTTTAATCGCGCTGTTGCTACTGGCGTTAGGCTTGGCCTGGTTAGAGGCTCCGGTGGCCTCATTAGCGGAACTTTATCAAAGCCAGTTTAGTCTAAAAAGCCTGAGTTTAACCCACAGCCTACAGCTGGTATTAACGGCGGGCCTGATTGGCCTTGCCGGCGCTTGGCTGGCGGTGGGCCGACATTTGGCGCATATAGCCCCGCGTTAACTCGATGATTTATCACACCGCCCAAGCAGCATCCGTAAAGTTAAGTCAAACCATTGTTTTATATGAGATTTTATTGTTATTTATGGAACATTCTGCTATTGGCAGGCTCAAACTAACAGTGCTAAACTAATGAGCTATACCAAGAACTGCAAAAGACTTATTTTGGGTATACTTGTCACAAACTGGGAGTCACGATTATGGGTACAAGTCTACAGCCAATGGGCAACATCGCACCGGGTGCTAACCTCAGTGCCTACATGCAGGCTGTCAGCCGTTTTTCTGTGCTTACCGCACAAGAAGAACAAACCCTTGCCGAAGACCTTTACTACAACGACAGCCTCGAAGCCGCACGTCGGTTGGTGATGGCGCACCTGCGTTTTGTGGTACACATCGCCCGCTCTTACAACGGCTATGGCTTGCCGTTAGGCGATTTAATCCAAGAGGGCAATGTCGGCTTAATGAAAGCCGTCAAACGCTTTAACCCTGAAAAAGGCGTGCGTCTGGTGTCTTTTGCAGTGCACTGGATCAAGGCCGAAATACACGAATTTATCTTAAAAAACTGGCGCATTGTTAAAGTGGCTACCACCAAAGCACAGCGTAAATTGTTTTTTAACCTGCGTGGCGCAAAAAAGCGTCTGGCGTGGCTCACCAATGATGAAGCCACTGCAATTGCCAAAGATTTAAACGTTGAAGTTAAGCACGTGCTAGAAATGGAAGGCCGTTTATCCTCTTACGATGCAGCCTTTGACGCACCAGAGAACGACGATGAAGACAGCTTCTTTGTCGCCCCTGCGCACTATCTGCAAGACAAACGGCAAAACCCCGCCGACTTGCTAGAAGCCGCCAACTGGGAAGAGACCAACGTTAATAGCCTAGAAAACGCCATGCAGCAACTGGACGAGCGCAGTCGCACCATCTTGCAGCGCCGCTGGCTTAGCGACAGCAAATCAACACTGCACGAACTGGCCGCCGAGTACGGTATTTCGGCCGAGCGCATTCGCCAACTCGAAAAAAACGCCATGCTAAAAGTTAAAAACTGGATGACCGAAGCGGCCTAAACGGACGCAACCAACCATTCCAAGCCGCGCAGTGCGCGGCTTTTTTTTGGCCAACGCCTTAGGGATACACACCATGCCCCAGTTTGTACTCTGTGTTGCTACCGTCTATGGCTTTATAGCCGTAGCCTTAGGGGCATTTGCCGCCCATAGCCTTAAAGCCAAACTCGCACCGGAGCTGTTAAGCGCGTTTCAAACGGGTGTGCAGTATCAGATGTACCACGCCTTGGTGTTGCTCGTGCTAGGGCTCTGGCTGCGACAAAGCAGCAGTGTGTGGCTCGGCCGCGCCAGTTGGTTATTAATACTCGGCACCGCACTGTTCAGTGGCAGCCTCTACGCCGTCACACTGACAGGCATTGACCTGTTTGGCCCTATTACACCGCTGGGTGGCGTTTTTTTATTACTTGGCTGGCTGTGCTTGTTGCTGGCCGCTTTAACATCATCTTAAGGATTTACAGCCGTTTAACATGAGCGATATCCCCGAGTTTCGTCCCGAGTTTAAAAAGAAATCCATCCGCAGCTTTGTGATCCGCGCCGGGCGTATGACCGACGGACAAAAGAATGCGTTTCAGCAATACTGGCCTAAATACGGTGTCAGTTTATTCTCGGGTGCTTTTACCCCGTGTGAGCAATTTGGCCGCAAGGCACCGGTGGTATTGGAAATTGGCTTTGGCATGGGCGACTCCCTGCAACAGATGGCCATCAACGAACCCGACAAAGATTTTATCGGTATCGAGGTACACCCTCCGGGCGTAGGTCGTTTGATTTTCACTGCCGGCGAGACTGGGGTAGACAATCTAAAAGTGTACATGGCCGACGCCACCGATGTTTTAGAAGACTGCATCGGCGATGCCAGTCTGGATCGCGTGCAAATATACTTTCCCGATCCATGGCACAAAAAAAAGCACCACAAGCGACGCATCATCCAGCCTGAGTTTGTGCAAAAGATTCGCGCTAAACTTAAACATGGCGGCCTATTGCACTTTGCCACCGACTGGCAAAATTATGCCGAACATATGCTCGAGGTTATGAACGCCGCCGACGGTTACAGTAACAGTCAAGCCAATGGCGGCTACTCGCCGCGCCCAGATTACCGCCCCATTACCAAGTTCGAAAAGCGCGGCGAACGCTTAGGCCACGGTGTGTGGGATTTAATTTACCAACGCGACGCCTAACGGCACAGCAACAGCTACCGAATTCATTATCCTTGAACACGGGCGCTAAACGATAGCCGGCTCGCACAACAGCTTCCCCTGCACGTGCTCGGCCAAACCCGCCTCGGACATGGTGAGGTAAGTTTCATCGGCTCCGGCCAGGTTAATTTTATCGGCCTCGTCTTGGAACAAACTGTGAGAGGCAATAAAACCTTGGTAACCCCGTTGGCGCAACTGCCGCGCTGCGATAACTTTAGCCTCGACATCACTCACGCTAACAATCACCGCGCGGATGCTGTCCATCTTTAAGCCTTGCCAAAACACTTGGTCCTCGGCGTCGGCAAACATCACCGAGCGCCCGGCTTTGCGGTGACGCTCGACCTTAGCTGGGTCGGAGTCGAGCGCCACCAGTTTGACCCCGTAGCTGATCATAGGCGGCGGTGCCCGTGCGGCCCATACCTATAATTAACACCTCGGCATCGCCGAGCGACACAGGCTGCTGGTCTGTATGGTGGGTGTTTCGCTCCAGCGGTAATAAGCGCCGTGATAGCTTTTCGTACAGGGGATGGGCTATGCGATTTAAGGGTGCCGAGATAACAAATGATACTGCCACTGTTAGCGCCAGCGGCACTAGCCAACCGGGCAATACCGCAGCGGCCACGATTAAGCCAAACTCGCTGTAGTTGGTCAGCGCCAAGCCACTTAAAAAAGCACTGCGCGCCCGCAACTTAAACAGCACCAGCAATAAAAAGAAACCGAGCCCCTTAAGAACCAACAAAACAGAGGCCACTGTGGCCAGTATGATGGCGTCTACCCCCGGCAAGCCACTCATGCCTATTTGCAAAAAAAAGCCCACTAAAATCACTTCTTTAATGCCCCACAGTGAATTGGATAGCTCTGTTGCACGTCGGTGCTTGGCCAGCAGCACGCCAAACACTAACGCTCCTAACTCGGAACTTAAACCCAGCATCTCAAAGCCCATGCCGCCCACCACCAACGACAGCAATAAACCAAGCAACACCATGAGCTCGTCGTGACCGCACACATCCAGCAATTTAAACAACAGTGGGCGCAAAAGCGGCAGACCCAGCACCAACGGCGCCCAAATTGACGGCACACTGCTGCCGGCCAATGAGATAACCAATAGCGCGATCAAATCCTGTACCACCAAAATGCCGATGGCAACACGACCGTGAAATGCCCGCAGCTCACGTTTGCTGTCGAGCACTTTGGCTGCTAACACGGTACTGGAGAACGATAAGGCGATCGCCAACAACATTGCCTCGTACCAAGTCACCTCCAGCAACATAAACATGGCCGGAGTTAACAAGCCCGCCGAGAGGACAAAGTGGACAACGCCACCACCAATCACCTCGGACTGCATTAAGTTGCTTAGCCGTAGCTTTAACCCTACGGTAAACAGCAGCAACAGTACCCCCAAGTGAGCTAAGTGAGAGATTATCTCGTAGCCGTTTTCGGGTAGAGGAAAGAAATAGCCAAGACCACTGATGGCAAAACCGGCCACTAGGTAGCCCACTAGCGGTGGTAAACCCACTGAGCGCACTGACAAACCCAACGTGAATGCACACGCAATCCATACCGCTTCTAACATTCTTGTGCCTTATTTGTCTTGGGTTAACCATTGCACCGCGCAGTGGGCTTGCGCTGCTTATTGGCGTCTTAGTTTAATGGCTGTTATCGATCAATCACCAGCACCGCTCGCGTTGCTGGGGCAGCGGGACAGAAGTACAATTAATGGTTTTTTGCTGTTGCTCGCACTTGCCGAGATTTACAAACATGGCTTAATTTTACTTGCTTTTTTATCGGGCTTTAAGCAATAACAGGAGGCGTAAAACGGTTACTGTACGCAGCATTTATCGCGCCTTGCGCCATACTCAGCCGGCCAGCGGCAAAGGCACAGGCGTAACCCCGCGATTTATTGACATGGACCACAGCCTAAAAAGCGTAAAAACACGTAACGGAAACACACCGCTTGAACCGTTGCGCATTTTTGCTGCCATGCAGCTTTGCGCCCTGCCTGCATTGCCCTTATACTCACGGATATTGCCGCACTGACAACTAAAGGCGCACCATGGAAGCACTGTACGACGAACACCCTGTGATGTTTAAGAACAATCCGTTAGGGTTTATTCTTGCCTTAATATTGTGCTTGGTGGGCATTGGCATCATTATCCTACTGGTTTGGCACTTAAAAAATAAATCGTCCCGCTTAATGGTTACCAAAACGGAGGTTTTGTTCGAGCAAGGCTTGCTCAGCAAAGAGCGCACCGAGTTGAGCGTGCAGAGCATTCGCACCGTTAAAGTAAAGCAGTCTTTCTGGAACCGTATCTTCGGGACGGGCACTATTGAGCTGTACACCGCCGGCGACCAGCCCGAAATTGTCGCCACGGGTATGCCCGAGCCAAACCGTGTGCGAGATATCATTAAGTCTGACAACTAACCGAGACACCTATGGGCAGCGACGATAAAGACAAGCGTCAGGCGCGCGCCACCTTAATCGCTATTATCCTGGTGCTACTGTTGGCGGTAATAGCGACTGCATTACTGCTGCCCATGCTGGGCGAGCTTAACAGTGGCGTCTTTTCGCAGGGCATAGGTCTTAAAAGCGCTGCCGTTATCTCGTTTTTTGTCACCACCATTTTACTGGTGGTGTTGGCCCTCGTCTCGGGCGATGGCTTGATCGGCGAGCTGCAGTTTGTGCTCGGCGGGTTTTTTACCTTTTTTATTATCATCTGGCTGATGATTGCATGGATTTTTTAACCCATAAGCAAGCCAATTAGCCCCTAACACAGTGTATTCATTATGAAGTTAACTCGCTCCTTAATCGCTTTAGCCCTGCCATTCACCTTACTGGCTAGCGGCACCTGCTTGGCCGATAACCAGCGCGGGTTTTTTGCCGGGGTGGGCGCTGCGGCCATAAACGCCGATGACAGAAGACGCTTTGATGGCGCCGATTTATGGGCTGCTGAGCTGTTTGCCGGTTACAAGCACAGCAGTTTACTGGGCATCGAGCTGCACTACGGCACCAGCTTGGGCGCCGACACCGTATTTTTGGATAGCGATAAGACCATCGAAGCGGATATGGATATAAACCATTATCAGTCTGTTTACTACCGCGCCGAAGCCACCAATCAACACGGCCGTTTTTACGCTTTGCTGGGTTATTCCGAGGTCGATTACCGCATTATTGACACTGATTACAGCGCCGATGGGTTTTCTTGGGGATTAGGTTTTGGCTGGTATGTTGCGCCCCAGTGGAACCTTAACTTTGAATATAAAAATATAGTGGATATCGATGAACGCAACTTTAGCGCCATTAGTGCAACCATTGATTATCGCTTTTAACCGATGACGCAATTGCTCGAAAAAACACTGCTGTGCCCGTTTTGCGATGCCACACTCACCCTACTGATTGATGAGTCCGCCGGCGAGCAGCGCTATACCGAAGACTGCCACGTGTGTTGCCAGCCGATGGACGTCAACCTATGGCTCGATCACGACGGCGACCTAAGCGTCACCGTCGAGCAAGAGTAAATTATTGCTGCAGCAGTGTCTCGATCGCTTCAGTTAAGACTTTGCTGTCGGGTTTTACCCGGCTGCCAAAGTGCTGTACTGCGCCCGTTTTGCCATCCAATAGGTATTTGTTAAAGTTCCAACTCGGCTGTTTACTGTTAGCCCCTAGGTATTGAAATACGTCGTTGGCCTCGCTACCGGTAACCGCCGTAGGCGCCAGCATGGTAAAGGTCACGCCATAGTTGGTGTAACAAATGGTTGCCGCCTCTTCTTCTGTTTTAGCGGCCTGTTTAAAGTCATCACTGGCAAAGCCCACCAGCACCAAACCACGATCAGAATACTGTTGCTGTAGCGCTTCTAGCGCCTTAAATTGTGGTGTGAAGCCACAGTGACTGGCGGTGTTTACAATCAGCGCGTCTTTGCCCGCCAGCAAATCGCACAAATCCACGCTGTCGCTGGAGTGTAGCTGACGGTACTGCCCCTCAAGATACGCAGGGCATTCGGCAGCCTGCAAAGCAGCGCTGCTAAAAACCAGTGAAAAGGCTAAGGCTATTAAAGCTTTCATGTGTGATTCCTGCTTTTTTGGTTGGTGAATATAAAGCCGCGCTATGCAATACGCTAGCAACGCTTTATTGGATGACTTCATTCGATCGACCCAGTGCTGGTATGATCTTACTCCGACCTTTCACTAAGACCAAACAGACCATGCGCATCCCCCGTGTTTACTGCCCCATAGATCTCGCTCTTAATACGCCCATTAATATGCCTGAAAATGTTGTCCATTACTTGGGCAAAGTATTGCGCATGAGCCAGGGCCGCGAACTTGTGGTGTTTAACGGCTGCGGTGGTGAGTATCAGGGCACCATTAGCCAGATAGACAAAAAAAACTTACAAGTCACGTTGCAACACTTTACCGACACCGAGCGGGAAAGCCCTTTGAGCATCGAGCTGGCGATCGGGTTGTCGCGCGGTGAGCGCTGGGATTTTGTGCTGCAAAAAGCCACCGAGCTTGGCGTCACACGTATTGTGCCATTGTTGACCGAGCGCACTGAAGTTAAATTAAAGGGCGAACGATTGCTTAAACGATGGCAACACTGGCAACAAATAACCATCAGCGCCTGCGAGCAGTGCCAACGCAACCGAATACCAGAGCTGGCTCAAGTCACCGATGTTAATGAGTATTTACAGCAAGCCGATAGCGCTCAAAAGTTTGTCCTGCACCACCGCGGCTCGCAAGGCTTATCGAATACAGCCAGCCCCAGCAGCGCCGCCATACTGGTTGGACCGGAGGGTGGCTTAAGCGACCCTGAGATAGCCGCCGCCCAGAGCGCCGGTTTTAATCCGCTAACGCTTGGGCCGCGCGTTATGCGCACCGAGACTGCGCCCATCGCGGCCATCAGTGTTTTACAGTATCAATGGGGTGACTTTACAGTGTAGGCAACAGTGTTATAACCATGGCTAATACACGGGTGGTTAAACCCCGTATAAACCTCAGCCCGTGGTATGAGAGCAGACGGCCCAGGATGACGTCGAGATTATAGGTTATGCCATCAGCCTAATGGTTTGTTGCGCGGCTAAAGCACTGTAATGGCGCGCTTAGAGTTAACGCCACATTTAGGCTAAACCTTAAGGGCACCTCTATTGATTAATAGAAGTGCCTTTAAGGTTTAGCATTGTTCTGCGAACTCTAGATAGGCTTGCTCGATCTGTGCCAGCGCTGGGATCACAGCTTGCTCGCCAGCCCAAGTGACCACCAACTCGTCAAATGGTGCCTTATCCACTTCATCCCGCTCGGCGATCTCAGAGTCTGTAACACGAGCCAGACGTGGCAGACCTTGCGTCAAGATGGCCATAAAACTCAAAGAGTCGCTTATGCCTGTGGTGTTGAGCACCGCTATACGACAGCGGTCACTCTGCTCGGGGCGTTGCTGACCGTTCATGAGTTCTACCGAAACAATGGGAACATCCTGCTCACGCCAGTTGATATGGCCCAACAGCCACTCTGGCGCATGCGCCACTGGGCGTATGCCTCCCAGTGGTACTATCTCGGCCACCGTAACGTTTGGCAGCAACAACAAAGACTCATTGAGAGGCACCAGCAGGCTAGCCACTTCTTGATAACTGTCTGACTCTATCTGATGTTTTGCTCTCATGAGCTTAACGCCCCTTTCATCGAATTGGTTTGATTCATATAGTGCACAAGATGACGTGCCAATTGTGCCGGTGTCCCAGAAAAGTCGACACAGTTTGTTGCCAACGCTGCCTGCGGCATCGAGTCCACCACACAACCGCTGGGCTCTTGTACCCAAACTTGCCCCCGTTGCTGCTTAATAAAACGACAACTGGCGGCACCATCGACACCCATTCCAGAAAAAACAATCACGCCACTTTGGTGTTTTTTTACACTTGCCAGATTTGCCAGCAACTGGTCGATCGATGGTTGATAGCGCCCACCCCAGGGTTCAGCGAAAACCACCAAGGTGGAGTTCACTAGTATCTCAACCCGCTGCGCCGGATCCAATACCGTTACCGTATCTGGCTCTATTACCGCGCCCTGCTCTGCCACAACCGCTTTATAAGCGCTATTTTTACCCAACATGGTGAGCAGCGTTGCGCAGTGGCCGTGATCGATATGTTGCGCGTACAAAAACCCGATACCCAAACCGGCCGGCAATGCCTGTAAAAACTCTCGTACCGCATGCGGCCCACCGGTAGAGGCGGCCAGCACCCACACACTGTCAGCCGCGACCCGAGAGATAAGGTTTACCTCTCCCATCAACCGCTGCAAGCGCGCGCGTAAACGGTTGCACCACTGTAAGCGGGCTGTCTCATCACCGTTTAACTCGCTGCTATCGCTTAGCAACACAGGGATCTCGGCGCTGGCCATTAACGCGCTTAGCGCCTCAGCGTCACCGCTGTGTTCCGTGTCGCTATGGGTGATATCCACCAGCCACGCATCTAGCTTGGCTGCACGGCCCAGAGCGGCTAGATCTACCCCGGCGATGGCCGAGTCGCCGCTCGGGGGCAGTATGGCGCTGTACTCTACCCGTTGCCCCGTTTGCATCACCAGCGCGCTTAACTGACGTAGCTTTTGCTCACTGTCAATCAGCAGCCCTAGCCTCAAGGGTTTCACTCGATTAACGGTCCTGTGCTTGCATTAACTCTTGAATATTATTAAGCAAAACATCCTCTTGGTAAGGTTTACCCATGTAGCGGTCGACCCCCAAACCCAGGGCGCGTTCACGGTGTTTATCTCCGGTGCGCGAGGTGATCATAATGATGGGTAAGTGTTTTAAACGCGAGCTGGTGCGAACGATATTGGCCACTTCAAAGCCATCCATTCGCGGCATCTCAATATCCAACAACATGACATCGGGAATCTGATCTTGCAGCAAAAGTATGGCCTCGGCGCCGTCTTTCGCCGTTATAACGCGATACCCTTCGCGCTCTAAAAAACGGCCCATTACTTTTCTTACGGTAACCGAATCATCCACCACCATGATGATTTTTTCGTCATCTTCTTGCTCGACTGTGGTCGATTTAGCAAAGGGCTCTAGTAAAATTGAACCCGCCAGCCCCAGAGCCATCTGTTCGCGAATCAGCTCATGCAGATCGAGAATAACCACCACAGAGCCGTCACCCATCACCGTGGCGCCCGACACTCCGCGCACTTTACTAAACTGTGCGCCTAAGGTTTTAACCACGATTTCTCGGCTACCCAGCAGTTTATCTACCTGCAAAGCCATGGTGTTTTCGGCGCTGCGCACCAATACAATGGGCAATGGCAGCGCTTGGCCATCTAATTTAGGCAGCGAATCACTGTCGAGCAAGGTACCCAAGTAACGCACCAAATAGTTTTCACCGGCGTATTCAAAACGCGCTTGCTCGTCTTGATAGTAATGCTCCAGCTCAAACGGGCTAACGCGCACAATACCTTCAATGGTATTGAGCGGGATGGCATAGAGGTCGTCCCCAATTTGCACCATCAGAGCGCGGTTTACCGACACGGTAAATGGCAAGCGCACTGTAAACTCAGTGCCTTCGCCCCACTGAGAGCTAATAAACATCGAGCCGCCCAGCTGCTTGATCTCGGAGTGAACCACGTCCATGCCCACACCGCGGCCGGATATTTGCGTGACTTTCTCGGCGGTACTAAAACCGGCGTGCAAAATAAACTGCATGACATCGTGGTCGGACAGTTGCGCTTTATGCGACATCAAGCCACTTTCTACCGCTTTGGTGCGCACTTTATCTAAGTGAATACCGCGACCATCGTCAAGCAAGCGCAGCACTACATCGCCGCCCTCACGGGATAAGTTCAGCGATATCACACCGACCTCATTTTTCCCATTGCGACGGCGCTCGTCGGCCGTTTCGATACCATGGTCGACGGCGTTGCGCAGCATATGCTCCAGTGGCGCAATCATCCGCTCCAGTACCGAGCGATCCAGCTCGCCCTCTACGTTGTCCAGCTCAAAACTGACCTCTTTACCCAGCTCGCTCGCCGCCTGGCGCACGATCCGCCGCAGCCTTGGCACTAAGCGCGCAAAAGGCACCATGCGCGAGCGCATCAAGCCTTCTTGTAGGTCTGTGTTGATACGTGATTGCTGCAGTAACAATGTTTCTGTATCGCGGTTTTTATCCGCCAGCGTCATACGCAGATCCAATAGATCTGATGCCGACTCCACCAACGAGCGTGACAACTGTTGCAACGCCGAGTAGCGGTCCATTTCCAGCGGGTCAAATTCATCGTGCGCCGCCATTTGCTCTTGTCGAAACAATATTTGTGCTTCGGTTTCGATATCCAGCCGGCGCAGCTGCTCTTGCAGCCGCTCGATGGTTGCGTCCATTTCCTCTAGCGCCACCCCGGTATCGCCAACTTGCTCTTCGATACGGGCGCGGGCAATCGATGTTTCACCCGCGAGGTTCACCAGCTCTTCCAGAAGCTCGGCCGATACTTTTACCACCTCTTGCGGGCCACTGCGCTTAGTGGCTAAGTGCCGTGCCCGTGCGCCTGGCGCGGCTACCGCTGCGCTAGGCGCTGGAGCCGAGCTGGGAGGGCTGAATGGTGCCGCTGGTTTCGCTTTAGGTGAAAACGGTAAGATATTGGCCGGCTCTGCTGCGTCGTCCTCTGGCTGCGCTGGTGCGGCGGCGGTAAGATTTTGCTGCTCCCGTGTCGAATCTGCGCCAGCGTCTGTTGCAGCAGTGACGGGACCTGGTCTTTTAGGCTCAGCCGTGCCGTGCAGTTTTGCCTGCACAACTTGAATGCAATAATGAATCTGATCTTGATAATGCACCAGCTTATTAAAGGTGGCCTGATCCATGTCGTTGATATCTAACTCTATAACCAACGTTTCGAAGTCATGGGTCAAATCGCCCAGCTCGTTTAAACCGGACAAGCGAGCACCGCCCTTTAAGGTGTGCAAGCTGCGTTTTAACTCTTCAACACACTCATTGTTCGACCAGTCTTCTTGCCAGTCGTGCATAGTGTGTTCTATCTCTTCACTGAGCTCGCCAGCCTCCTCCATAAAGATTTCGATAATCTCTTGATCGAGCTCATCTTCGATTTCAAGGCCGGCGGCATAGTCAACGTTTTCCGATTCAGCTGAACTCGTCTCGGCTGTCGTGTCTGGCGCCTGCTCTAAATCCTGTTCTGGGCTAACCGACAAGTCTGCATCTTGGCGTAACCGCTCATCTTGTTGCTCGGCGTCGCTGTCGGCAATCGTTTGCTCCGTCTCTGTCGGCGTGTCAGCCTCGCCCGAGAGATCCTCTTGGTCAGTTTCGGGGGTGTCGGCAACAGGGGTTAGCTCGACCTCTTCTGCCGTTTCAAGGTCGTAATCAAAAACACCGTCGCTCTCGGCCGTATCACTTTCCAGTACAATGTCTGCAGCCGTTGGGGTGTTATCGGTCGTTTCAACGTCGACCTCGGTTTCAAGGTCAGTTTCGGTATCCGCATTAGCTGCAACCTTCGCATCGGTTTCCGCTTCAGCTTCAGACTCAACTTCCGCATCAACTTCAACTTCGGTTTCGGTTTCGGTTTCAATTTCGGCTTCGGCTTCGGTTTCAACTTCGGCTTCGGTTTCAACTTCGGCTTCGGCTTCAACTTCGGCTTCAACTTCGGCTTCGGTTTCAACTTCAACTTCGGTTTCAACTTCGGTTTCGGCTTCGGCTTCGGCTTCGGCTTCGGCTTCGGCTTCGGCTTCGGCTTCGGCTTCGGCTTCGGCTTCGGCTTCGGCTTCGGCTTCGATCAACAGGCTATTGCCCAGAGCGGCGCCGTCAAGCAAGGCCGCCAAAGCGACGTCTATTTCGGGTGGTATGGGTTGTAGATTTTGCCCTGCCGCAATGGCGTCAACCATATCCAATAAGGCGGTGTGGATGTCTATCAGTTGCTCGCAAAATGCAGGCTCGCAAGTCAGCTCGCCGGCGACGATGCGCAGGTACACCTGATGCAGTTTATCGCCCAAGCTGGCCATAGGAGGCAAATTAGCGTGAGCCGCGCCATGAGTAAGGTTTTTTAGCTCGTCGACGATTGGCTGTAGCTGTTCAAGATCGCTGGGGTTTTTCTGCCAGTTATGAATAAGCTGATCGGCGTCCAGCAGCAGGTCCATCTCTTCGGCCATAAAAATGGCTAACAGCTCGGGATCAACTGGGTGCTTACCGCCTAGGTCGGTCTTTTTTAACTGTGCCAGCGGTGCAACGTACAGCTCGCGCAGCTCGTGCACTCGCGCCAAGTATTGATCCAGTCGCGGAATCATCTGCTCTCGCGGCCGATCGATATCCTCTAAGGCTGCGCGAGTGTAACTGACGCCGTCACGCAACAATTGCAGAATGTCGTCGTTAATATTCACTTGATAACTGCGCAGCTCTTTGACAAACCTCTCTAGCGGCGTGGCAAGCTCGGCAATGGGCGAAATCTCGGCCATATGGGCGCTGCCTTTTAGAGTGTGCAAAGCGCGCTGCATGTCATCGCTGGGCGGCCCGAACAAAGGACGCATTTGCTCCATGCGCTCAATGTAGCTTTCCACGATCACCAAGTGTGCCAGGGCTTCGACACCAAATATCTGCCACAGCTGACTGTTATCGGTCTCGCTTAAACCCTCATCGATTGCGCTGCTATAGACGTCATCCTCGGCTAAAGTATCCACCGTCCTTTCGTCCGCTGCGGCCGTCTTATCAACTCGTGCCGTGGTTTCCAGATCGCCTAAATCATGTTCTTCGAATGACTCTAAGTCGCTGGGGGTTTCGCCGCGGGACAGCGCTTCACCTTGCTCGCGCAGATGATCGATCTGTTCCGGATTGGGCACAGGCTGGCGCGCCGCAAACGCATCGATCATGGCGGGCAATCTATGCCGCACGCTATCGATGTAAATGACGTGTAACCGGGAGGGCACAATGCTGCCATCTATGATGCGGTTAAGCATGTTCTCGACCGACCAGGCAAGTTCGCCAATATCATTGGCACCCACCATACGGCCGCTGCCTTTTAAGGTGTGGAACGCACGTCGAAATTCAGTTAATGAGTCGCTGTCGCTAAAATCCTGAGCCCACAGCGGGAAATACTCGGCAATGGCCTCGGACACCTCGCCGGCCTCTTCAATGAAGATCTCTAAAATCTCATCGTCGACTATGTCATCGTCTTCGTCGTCAATGGTGAGCTCTTGTTCGGCAGTGCTTTGACGGTCCGAGGCATCCGTTGCCGTATCGTCTTCGCGTGCGCTGTCGAGCTCTGGCGCTAGCTGATCGGTTGTTACTTGAGGCTCTTGCCCATGGCTCTGGCCCGTGGCCAATGCCTCGGCGTAAGCGTTTTGCAGTAACGCGGAATCGCTATCACCGGCTTGCGGCTCGTCCACCGGTTGCGGCTCGAGCTCGGCTGCGGTGGTGTCTTGATCGAGCGAGTCGGCAGGGGCGCTTTGGCTGCGACCAGAGTAAGGTGTCACAGCGTAGCCCAACTGCTCGACGCTCTCTTCGGCTACCATCAACAGCAGTTCGTTTTCCTCTTCGCTGCTCTCGCCTCCAAGGCGCTCTAGGTAATATTCAACACTGGTAATGGCATCGGCCAATGTATCCAGTGTCGACCACTCGGGCGTGTTCTCTTGTTGCAGTAATTGCTCATCGATATAGCGCGCGCAGGCGCCCAAGATTCGTGCTGGCCGAGGCAACGGTGTCATTTCTAGACTACCGCGAATATCGCGCAACATTTGCGGTACGTTGTTTAAGTGCTCGCGATTCCACTGCGAGGCGATGTACTCTACGATGGCGTCTTTGGCGTGTTCAAGATTGTTGCGTGACTCGCGCATCACCGATGCTTTGGCATCGGATAACGTCATGCCGGCTTGGTCTTTTACTTGTTTATTAACGCTTTTGCCTGCGTTCGAGGCCAGCACTTCAAGCTCGCCTTCAATGTCAATAATACGATCGGCAACGCTCAGCAGCTGCTCGTTGCTTAAGCCTTGCGGGCTGGTTATCGCCAACTCAAGGGCGGCGCCCTGTTCAATCACGCTGCGACGTAGATCACCGATACCCAGTACGGCCATGGTATCGCCAACGCGTTTTAAGATGTCCACGGACTTTGTTAAGAGCTGCTCGGCATCGTCGCCCAACAGGATTTTATCTAAGGCGCGCTTGACTCCGTCCAGCTCGACTTTTAGAGCTATAACAACCGAGCGCATTGCATCCGGGTCGGGGCTGGTTAAAAGCTCTTGATTGTCGCCCTGCTCTTTACCTTCTAATAACGCGCGATCTAATTTATACAGATCGTAGACCTGTTTAAGTTTTGAGCTTGGGCCAAAACTTGGCGTGTGTTTACCCGAACGCGCCACGTAATACAGCAGGTTTTTAATCAGCTCGGCATCGCTAAACGTATCCAGTGCGGCAATGCCATTGAGCGCCAATACTTTTATTTCACGATCGAGTTTACGCAACAAGTTTTTAATCGACACGCTCGACTCTATCGCGTCCATCTCTAGCGCTTCGGCCAGCGCCTGGGCAATCAGCCACAGCGGTTGTCGTGCCGAGCCAGAGGTAAGTCGATACAAGCGGGAAAACACTTTACTAAGATAGCCAAGGTTTTCATCGGGATTAACCGATTTAATAAAACCCGCCGCTGCGTACTGGTACATTTGTCGCAGTTTTTTTGCCGCGGCAACAAATTGTTGGTTATCGCCGGCCAGGGGTATACGCTCGCCAGACACCTGCTGTGCGGCGGTCATATCCGGCATAAACAGGTTGCTGTCTGACAACAAGCTCTCACCGCGCACGGTGCGCAGATCATTTAAGAGTGGCAGAACCACCAAAGGGTTGTCATTGCGGCTGACTTTTACTTGATTGAGGTATACCGGAAACTGCAAGATGGCGCGCATTAGCACCTCTTGCCCCTCACCCGGATTGGCAACGGCGCCACTAATCAGCGCTTGGGTGAGCTGCTCCATCTCCTCGGCGAGCATCGCCGCGCCGTGAAACTCCACCATCTGTAAGCTGCCATGCACTTGATGGATATGAGTCAAACAAAAACGCAACTGCGCCTTGTCATTAGTATCTTGTACGTAAGACTCGAGCGATTGTCGCGCTTGCTTTAAGGTCTCGGCTATTTCATGAATTACCCAGTCGAGAGCCGCAAAGTTGCGATTGTCAGCCATCTAGCGCCTTCCTCATTGTTGTTTTTGCTCAGTCCGTATGTAAGCTTGGATTTTATCATCCGCCACCCGCATCATTTCTGGGTGCTCCCAATCCATCACTTCACCAAGACCTACTACCAACAAACCACCCGGCTTTAAGCGAGTTGCAAGATTGTTGAGGATATCCCGGCGCAACCAGCGGCGAAAATAAACCAACAAGTTCTGGCAAAACACCACATCCATAGGCACGTTGGGGATCTCGCTCACTTGCAAAATATTGCTGTGAGTAAAACAAACCCGATCCCGCAGCTTACCTGCAATCTCGTAGTTGCCATCGTTACACAAAGTGCAGTAACGCTGGGCCTCTTCTGCGGTCATCTGTGTGATGGCGCGCGGTAAATAACGCCCCAAGCGGGCCTTGGCTAACGCTGTCGAGCTAATGTCCAGCCCCGTGATGCCGTAGTAGGGCTCCAGCTGCGCCAGCTCAAAACAGTCGTTAATCACCATAGCCAGCGAGTAAGGCTCTTCACCGGTAGAGCAGCCTACACTCCAAACATCAAAACTATCATTTAGCTGGCGATTATCGATCTTGCTTTGCAAGTAGCGCCGCACATACTCAAACGATGGTCGATGACGAAAAAAACTCGTCTCCTTTACCGCCACCCGATCGATCAAAATCGACCACTCTAGCCGCCCCTGCAAACCATCGGTTACCAGCGAGTAATAATCACTGTAATGCTCGTAACCTAACTCGCGCATGCGAATGGCCAGTTGCGACTGTAAAAGCGACTTTTGTGCCAGCGTCAATTGAATGCCGGCACGCGCCTCCAACAGTTTGCTCCATAAATCGAACTCACTGTCGCTAAGATCAACTATTGCCCGCAGGGACCAGCCCATCATTCATTAAACGCTCAGCGGGTGAACTAACTTATACGCCATGACGACTTGCGTCATCATCGGCGTCAATATCGATATCGAAGTCCACTTCATCGCTCAAGTCGACCACATCGGCCTCACCAAGATCTATGACCTCTTCATAAACGATTTCTTGTTCATTTTTCTCATCGGAGCTTGGCGCTTGCACCTCTGTGTTGGCGGCGCCTAAGCTGCCAAAGTCGGCGCTGTGAGCAAAGCCCACACCATCGCTGGTGTCTTCTTCTGGCAGTTTAAAGCCCGCCACAGACTCACGTAAATCAAGCGCCATTGCTGCCAGAGTACCAATCGATTGTGCCGTTGCACTGGTACCGGCTGAGGTCTGCGTGGTAATTTCTTGAATCACGTTCATCGTGTTAGAAATGTGACCGGCCGACGATGCCTGTTGGCGCGCCGCGTTAGAAATATTCTGAATCAACTCAGCCAGCGAGGTGGAAACACCCTCAATCTCCTCTAGTGCGACACCGGCGTCTTGCGCCAGGCGAGCACCACGGACCACCTCAGAGGTGGTTTGCTCCATCGAGATAACCGCTTCGTTGGTATCGTTCTGAATGGTTTTAACCAGCGCTTCAATTTGCTTGGTTGCCGCTGCAGAGCGCTCAGCAAGACGCTGTACCTCATCCGCTACCACGGCAAAGCCTCGGCCCGCGTCACCGGCCATAGAGGCCTGAATCGCAGCGTTAAGTGCAAGAATGTTGGTTTGGTCAGCAATGTCGTTAATCAACGATACGATGTCACCGATCTCTTGTGACGATTCACCCAAGCGTTTAATACGCTTTGAGGTGTCTTGAATCTGCTCGCGGATCGTATCCATACCGTGAATGGTGTTTTGTACCACTTTGGCGCCGTGGCTCGCGATCGATACCGAGCGCTCAGCAACCGCAGCCGACTCAGAGGCGTTAGCGGATACTTGGTCAATGGTCACCGCCATTTCATTTACCGCCGCCGATGCACCGGCAATCTCTTGCGCTTGGTGCTCTGAGGCCTCGGCCAAGTGCAGCGCTGTTTGCTGGGTTTCTTGTGCCGCGGCCGAAACGTTAACTGCCGTTTCGTTAATTCGCGCCACCAAGATCCGCAGCTGGTCAATGGTGTAGTTGATCGAGTCGGCGATCGCCCCAGTAAAGTCTTCGGTTACCGTCGCGGTGGTGGTCAGGTCACCATCGGCGAGGTCAGCAAGCTCATCCAGTAAGCGCAAAATAGCGCTTTGGTTGCGGTCGTTGGTCTCGGCGGTAACAGCCAAGCGACGACGCGTACCGCGATACAACAAAATACCAATAAAGGCTAAACAGGCAAGAATTAAAGCGGCGATAATCAACAATAAGGTGTTGTTGAGCGGGCGCTCGGTTTCTTGAATTGAGATTTTATCGGCGATATCACTTAGCGCCTGAAGCAGCGCAGGGGCCTGGGTAATGGTCGCCTCTTCGGCTTGTCGCGCCGAGAACAGCGCCGGGGCGCCTTCAAAGATATCGCGAATCGAGCTACCCACACCCTCAAATAACTGTGAAATATCCTCAAGGCTGGCACGGGCATCTGGGTCAGATACTCGCGATATGCCGAGCATTTCATCGCCATTTAACATGGCCGCCAAGATCCGGCCATATAGGTTAGCGTCAAGGTTAAACTGGTCGGCGGCTTTGTCCGCGTCGGCGTCACCACGGAGCATTTTATCCACGTTTCGACCGATACGCTCGGCGCGCCAGGACTGCATTTGCGCCTGCGATACTTGCTCGGCCGGAGCGCCAGCCTCTAGCAGAATCTCTACAATATTACTGTGCTGCGACTGCAGGGTTGGCAGGTTGTCGTTTAGATCGCCACCCACTCGGTTAATAAAGACAATGGCCTCTTGGCTACCGAGGATCGATTCGGCGTTGTTTTTAATTTGCTTCCAGACCGAGCCGAATGTACTAAACTCATCACTTAACACCCTTTGGGTGCGGGGGTCAGCGGTACGCAAGGTATTCCAAGTAGCGCTCATGGTATCGACCACCGTCGCCAACTCGCCAAAAGCCTCTTCGTTGCCGGAGGTGGCGTCGCGCGCCAAGGAGGTTAAACGATAGGCCTGAGCCCGCAATTCCGACGCCTGCTGGTCGTAGAGGGCATCCCGATCACTATCGCGGTTAACGATGGTAAATGTGACCGCCATGGCAACAATAAGTGCCACCAGCAAAATACTTACAAAGACAATCGCCGGATTGCCCTTAAGCGTCTCAGCAATAGTTCTGGACTCAGTTTTCATTACACACTCCTGACCGACTCTGCATCATTGTTGTTCGTTGTTAGCTAAGAAACCCGGACCGGCTCAAAGAGCCCACCCCCAAATGCCACTGTCTTAATATTGCCAAATCTGTAGCCAATATTTTATCGCAACAGCAACGTTTACTGTAATACTCAACTGCTTGCTTACTCGACTGGGACAAGTTTAGCCCCAGCTTTTAAATATCTCTTGCGGCATCGGTAAAGCGCTGATCCTGCGCCAGTACCGACAGCCGAAATACGTTCCAAGTCAACTCCTCTAGCGGGTAGCTGCCTAAGGCATAGGGCTGCACCCCCTCGACCAGATCCGAGCTGTTTTGCTGAAACTCATCGGCGGGAAAGTGCTGCATACCAAACACTTGGTCGACGATTAGGCCTGTGTACAGCTCTTCGGTCTCAAGCACTAATACGCGGCGGCGCTTGCGCCCGCCCACTAAACGGCCGCCACAAAAAGCCGCCAGATCAAATAACGGCAGCAGCCGGCCGCGAACGTTGGCCACACCGCGCACCCAAGGCTGAACGCCTGGCAAATGAGTGTAACTGGGAACCTCGAGCATCTCGGACACTTCATCCATCGGTGCCACAAAGTGGCTGCCCAGTAAAGTAAAGCCGATTCCGCTCCATTGAGGACGCGCATCAATCTGAGCGGGCAGGCCTTTGGCTGCCGCTCGACAACTGCTGGCCAAGCTGACCAGAGCTGTAAATGCGCTCGATTGTTCTGACATGATCCGAGTCCGTATTTTATCTATTGTGTTCGACTCCAGCGCCCGATATTGCGTTATCGGGCGTTGTGACCCCAGTTGATCAACCCATAACCTCAGCGATCGACTGCATCAAAACGTCGGCGGTTATCGGCTTGGCCAAATAGGCGCGTGCCCCCTGGCGCATACCCCAGACACGATCTGTCTGTTGGTCTTTGGTGGTGACGATGATCACGGGAATATTAGCGGTTTCAGGCGACTTGGTTAACTGCCGCGTCGCTTGAAAGCCATTTAAACCCGGCATCACGATATCCATTAACACCACGTCAGGCAGTTCTTTTTTTGCCAGTGACACACCTTCTTCGCCGTTTGGCGCGGTCAGAACAGCGTGACCGTTTTTTTCCAACATAGCGGTCAACTTATAAGTTTCAGTGGGCGAGTCGTCAATAATAAGTACTCTGGCCATAGGATCCCCAATTATGCGATTAGCTCATAAATATAGTTAGATTATTAACAGCCGTGGCTAAGACGCCCGGACCTGTTTTACGTGCTCTTCAATTGCTCCCAGTAATTCGCTTTTACTGAACGGCTTAGTCAAATACTGATCAGACCCCACGATACGGCCTTTAGCCTTATCAAATAAGCCATCTTTGCTGGAGAGCATAATAACGGGGGTCGATTTAAATTCAGTGTTGTTTTTGATCAACGCACAAGTCTGATAGCCGTCAAGGCGCGGCATCATAATATCGACAAAGATAATATCGGGCCGCGAATCGGCAATTTTTGCGAGCGCATCGAAGCCATCTGTTGCTGTTATTACCGTACAGCCGGCTTTTTTTAACAATGTCTCTGCGGTGCGACGAATGGTTTTACTGTCGTCGATCACCATAACTTTTAGACTATCCAAACTCACGTCCATAGCTGCTGACCTTTACGCTGTTATTTTACTGTGAACCGGTTACGACAGATCTTTTCCATCCAATGGCACAATAGTACGCATTGGCCCCGATCGCAACCACTGCGACAGTTTAATTGCCCTACAAGATTTTTAACATAGTTTCTAAGGTTTATCTATAAATCACTGAATATATACAAGAATTATGCTTTTTCATTATTTGTTATTGCTTATAATTATGGTTAATAGGCACTTGCACCAACACCGTCAAGCCGTTAAGTTAATGCCGCGGTGTTTACCGCCACACAACTAGATTGAGCCCGACACTATGAGCCACACTCTCGGCGTCGTAATGGACCCCATTGCGAACATTAGCTACTACAAAGATACCACCCTAGCCCTATTGCTGGCCGCCCAAGAGCGCGGCTGGAACTTGGTTTATATGGAGCCCGAAGACCTCTACCTAGAGCGCGAGGTTGCCCGTGCCCGCGGCCGTGCATTAAAGGTGTACGACGATGCCAACCACTGGTACGACCTAGAGCCGCCCAGCGACATAGCACTGGGCGATCTGGATGTAATCCTGATGCGCAAAGACCCACCCTTTGACACAGATTACATTTACAACACCTATATCCTAGAAGCCGCCGAGCGCCAAGGCGCACTTGTGGCCAACAATCCGGCCTCACTGCGCGATTGTAACGAGAAGATATTCGCCACCTACTTCCCGCAATGCTGCCCGCCGATGATCGTCAGCGCTCAGATGGAACAGCTTAAAAACTTCCATAAAAAGCATCAAGATGTAATTTTTAAGCCCTTAGATGGCATGGGCGGCAGCAGTGTTTTTCGCTGCAAGCACGACGACCCTAACATCCCCGTCATCCTCGAGACCCTTACCGATCACGGCAAGCACCTGATCATGGCGCAAAAGTTTATCCCCGAGATCAGCAACGGCGACAAACGCATTTTAGTTGTTGCCGGCGAGCCGGTGCCTTACGCCTTAGCGCGCATTCCAGCCGAGGGCGAAACTCGCGGCAACTTAGCCGCCGGCGGCCAAGGCGTGGCGCAACCGCTCACAGAGCAAGACTACTGGATCGTCAGCCAAGTGAGCGAGCAACTTAAAGCCCGCGGATTGTATTTTGTAGGCCTAGACGTTATTGGCGATTACTTAACCGAGATCAACGTCACCAGCCCCACCTGTGTCCGCGAAATCGACCGCGCTTACGACACACGCATTGGCGAGCGTTTAATGCTGGCGTTAGAAGATGAGCTAAAACGGCGGGCGCAAGACCGATCATGACGCCACACGTTGCTGTCGGGGTCGACACCTCGGTCAAATCCAGCGATCGCTTAAGCTTTACGCTCTTTATTGCCATCGTGGCTCATGCGCTGATTATTTTCGGCTTAACTTTTAAGCTGCCCGAGCCAAACCAGCTGGCGGCGACGCTCGAGATCACCCTGGCAAACCATAAAAGTGATAAAGCACCCGATGAGGCCGAGTTTCTTGCCCAGCACAACCAAGAGGCCAGCGGCACTGAAGCGCAAAGCCACGAGCTCACCAGCGAGCATCAGGCCGATTTTGCCTCCGCCGAGGTGCACGAGGTCAACCCGCCGCCCATGCCCGAGGCCGCCACGGTGGACAACCAACAGCAACTTCAAGTTGTTACCAGCACCGCCGATACCGAGCGACAACAGCTGCGCAAGCTCGATGAAGAGCGCCTGCGCGAAGAGGTTGAACGCCAAGGCTTACCCGAAGAACAACCCGCCATCACCGCCGAGATTGCCAGCTTGCAGGCAAAACTCGACCGCCAACGGCAAGAGTTCGCCAAACGCCCTAACGTCCGCCATATCACATCGGTTGCCACCAGCCGCGCCGCCGATGCCGAGTACCTGCACGAGTGGATCACTAAAATTGAACAGGTGGGCAACGACAATTACCCCGAGCAAGCCCTGCGCGAGCGGATTACCGGCAACTTGCGGCTATCGGTTACTGTAAACCCCAACGGCACGATTCGCGACTTATCGCTGGAGGAGTCATCCGGGGTACGCCTGCTGGACCAAGCCGCCCTGCAAATTGTTCGGCTGGCGGCGCCGTTTGCGCCATTTCCCACCGAGATACGCAAAGACACCGATCAGCTGGTGATTATCCGCACTTGGTCATTCGAGATAGACGGCTTATCCACTAGTAACACGCCTTAATCTGGGTACCAGCGGCAACAACACTTGAGTTTCGCACGCGCCACCCCAATACTGACACTATGACTACACCTACAGCAGATTCCGGCCTTAAAGACTTTGAGCTAGGCTCATTGCGCAACCAGTTTTTGATTGCCATGCCCGGCATGAACGATACCTCTTTTGCCCAAAGCGTCACTTATATCTGCGAGCACAGCGCGGACGGCGCCATGGGCCTTGTCATCAACCACCCCACCCCTTTAACCCTGGGGGATATATTCCAACAGCTGGAATTAAAGCAAAGCGATCCGTCAGCGCTAACCCAAGTGCTCGCGGGTGGCCCTGTCAGCACCGAGCGTGGTTTTGTGCTGCACCCGAGCAGTGCACAGCAGTGGCAGTCGACCGTGGAGGTCGCAGCGGGCATCAGCCTGACCGCTTCGAGCGACATTCTCAGCTCGCTGGCCGACGGCCAAGGCCCAGACGATTACCTGGTCACACTCGGCTATGCCGGCTGGAGCGGCGGCCAACTAGAGCAAGAAATTGCCGCCAACGCCTGGCTCACCGTGCCGGCCGATCAGCAAATCATTTTTCACACCCCCACCGAGCAACGCTGGGCCGCCGCCGCGCGCGATTTAGGCATAGACCTCAACCTGATCTCCAGCACCGCCGGCCATGCCTGACGCGACCCCTAGCAGCAAGCCAAAAACGCTGTTAAGTTTTGATTATGGCATCAAAAACATCGGTGTTGCCATCGGCCAAACACTCACCGCCAGTGCCCGCGCACTGTGCCAACTAAGAGCCCGCGACGGCATCCCCAACTGGGACGAGATAGCGGCGTTATTGACCGAGTGGCAGCCAGATTTGGTGTTGGTAGGGTTACCCTTAAATATGGACGGCAGCGACAGCGAGCTGTGCCCTAGGGCGCGCAAATTTGGCAACCGCATTCACGGCCGTTTTGGCGTGCCGGTGCACATGGTAGATGAGCGTCTAAGCAGCTTTGCCGCCAAAGGTGAGCACTTGGCGGGCGGCGGTTCTGACCACTACAAGCGCGACCCAGTAGACGCCATCGCCGCCAGAATTATCTTACAAGATTGGTTAAACGAGCAGGGCCGATAGCGGTAGCTAAACCACCACGCCATCGGCTGCAATGGATTAAAACATCCGGCCACCACGGCCTGGGTCTTCTTCTTCAATGGACAGGCCATCGGCAACGTTCGATAAATAAGTCGCGTCTGTCTCGGAGCCGAGTTTAATCATCAAGCGTAAATCGTTGGGTGAGTCAGCGTGCGACAAGGCATCCTCGTAAGTGATCTCGCCGTTGTCGTACAGCTCGTACAGGGCCTGATCAAAGGTTTGCATGCCCAGCTCAGTGGATTTTTTCATCAACTCTTTTAGCTCGCTCACCTCGCCTTTGCGAATCAAATCAGAGGCCAGCGGCGTGTTCAGCAACACCTCTAAACAGGCGCGACGCCCCTGGCCGTCGGGGGTCGGAATCAACTGTTGCGCTACGATTCCCTTAAGGTTAAGCGACAAATCCATCCACAGCTGACGGTGACGATCGGCCGGGAAAAAGTGAATGACCCGGTCCAGCGCCTGGTTGGCGTTGTTGGCGTGCAAGGTACACAAACACAGGTGACCGGTCTCGGCAAAAGCGATCGCGTGCTCCATGGTCTCACGGGAGCGTACCTCACCAATCAAAATAACATCCGGCGCTTGTCGCAACGTATTTTGCAGTGCGATCTCAAACGAGTCGGTATCGATACCCACCTCGCGTTGGGTGATAATGCAACCCTCGTGCTGATGGATAAACTCGATCGGGTCCTCGATAGAGATAATATGCCCTTTCGAGTTGCGGTTGCGGTGGCCGATCATCGCCGCCAACGAGGTGGATTTACCGGTACCGGTGGCACCCACAAACATGACCAGACCACGCTTGGTCATGGCCAGCTCTTTAATCACCTCGGGTAGGTTTAAATCGTCAATGCGCGGAATCGTCGTCTCGATCCGGCGCAACACCATACCGGCCAAGTTGCGCTGATAAAAAGCGCTGGCGCGAAACCGGCCGATACCTCGCGCACTGATGGCAAAGTTAAGCTCTTTACTGTCCAGAAACTCGCGCCGCTGTTTTTCGTTCATAACCGACAACACCAGCTCGCGCACTTTCTCGGGCGTTAACGCGGTTGCCGTCACTGGCACCACCTTACCGTGCAATTTAATCGATGGCGGCACCCCGGCGGTTATAAATAAATCCGATGCGCCTTTATCTACCATCAACTGCAATAACCGATCGAAATCCATAATCTGTGCCTATCTATAATAAGTCTTACGCCAACGCAGCGTACTTTATGGCCGCGTCATTAAAAGTTCTCGGGCATTCTGGCCTTCTCGCGAGCCGCCTCGCGGCTAATGATCCGACGCGCGACCATATCCTCCAGACACTGGTCTATGGTCTGCATACCTAACGCCGCGCCGGTCTGAATCGCCGAGTACATCTGCGCCACTTTGTCTTCACGAATTAGGTTACGAATAGCCGATGTGCCGCGCATAATCTCGTGCGCCGCAACGCGTCCGCCGCCATTTTTTTTCAGCAGCGTTTGCGATATCACCGCCTGCAATGACTCTGACAACATCGAGCGTACCATGGACTTTTCGTTGGCGGGAAACACATCCACCACCCGGTCAATGGTTTTTGCCGCACTGGTGGTGTGCAAAGTGCCAAACACTAAGTGGCCCGTTTCAGCCGCGGTGAGCGCCAATCGAATGGTTTCTAAGTCGCGCAGCTCACCCACTAAAATAATATCCGGGTCTTCACGCAGCGCCGAGCGCAGCGCCTCCGAAAACCCGTGGGTATCGCGGTGCACCTCACGCTGGTTGACCAAACATTTTTTACTCTCGTGAACAAATTCGATCGGGTCTTCAATGGTGAGAATATGCTGGTATTTATTATCGTTAATAAAATCCACCATAGCCGCCAGCGTGGTGGATTTACCCGAGCCGGTGGGGCCTGTGACCAACACCAAGCCTCGGGGCACCAAACAAATGTCGCGAAACACCTGCCCCATACCCAACTCCTCCATGGTTAACACCTTGGATGGAATGGTCCGAAACACAGCGCCCGAGCCGCGGTTTTGGTTAAAAGCGTTGACCCGAAACCGCGCGACACCTGGCACCTCAAAGGAAAAGTCAGTCTCTAGAAACTCTTCGTAATCTTTGCGTTGCTTGTCATTCATGATCTCGTAGATCAAACTGTGCACCTGCTTATGCTCCATCGGCGGCAGATTGATTCGGCGCACGTCACCATCGACGCGAATCATCGGCGGCAAGCCCGCCGAGAGGTGCAAATCCGAAGCGCCCTGCTTGGCGCTAAAGGCGAGAAGCTCCGTGATATCCATACAGCAAAACCCTTAATTTTTGTCAGTTTTTAGCCATGCTATTGTGCTGCGAGGGCGCCGTCAAAGACTAAATCGCAGCGGCATGATGGTACAGACCCGAGGCCCAGATGCACAAGATAGACGAGAAACTCGCCAATGTCACCGCTCGAATCAAGCGCGCCGCCGAATCTGCCGGCCGCAATGCGGCCGACGTTACCCTACTGGCGGCGAGTAAAAGCCAACCCGCCGAGCAGTTGCGCCTTGCGTTTGCGGCCGGCGCGCGACGCTTTGGTGAAAACTACCTGCAAGAGGCGCTCGATAAGCAGCGCCAACTCACCGACCTGAGCGACATTCAGTGGCACTTTATAGGCCCGATCCAATCCAACAAAACTCGCGCCATCGCCGAGCATTTTAATTGGGTGCACAGTGTCGACAGGGTCAAAATCGCACAGCGTTTAAACGATCAGCGCCCCGCCGCGCTGGAGCCGCTGAACATTTGCCTACAGGTAAACATCGACAACGAGCCGAGCAAATCGGGCGTAAGCCTCGAGCAGCTGGACGAGCTGGCCCTGCGCGTGGCGCAAATGCCCCACTTGGCACTGCGCGGTCTTATGGCCATTCCAGCGCCGCGCAATACCGACGCCAGCCACTGCAGCTTTGCGCGTGTTGCAACGGCCCTTAGACAATTGCGCCACCAACACCCCAACTGCCCACTCGACACATTATCGATGGGCATGTCGGCCGATCTCGAGGCGGCCGTCACAGCGGGTGCCACTATAGTCCGCATCGGCAGCGATATATTTGGTCCGCGCGCCTCAGCCACTGCACCAACACCCCCATAAGGAGTCCTTGTGAGCTATAAAAACATCCTTTTTATTGGCGCTGGCAATATGGCCGGCGCCATCATCAAAGGTTTAATCGATAACCACTACCCTGCCAGCGCCATTCGCGCCACCACCCGCAGCACAGCCTCAGCCGCCAGTGCCAGCCAGCAGCTTGGCATTGCCGTGTCTACCGACAATCACGCCGCGATCCCTTGGGCCGATGTGGTGGTGCTGGCGGTTAAGCCACAAATGCTGCAGCCGCTGTGCAAAGACCTGCAGCCGCTACTGGGCCAGCAGTTGATCGTCTCGGTGGCCGCCGGCATCAGTAGCGACAGCATCAACCGCTGGCTGGGCGGCAACCGCGCTATTGTACGCAGCATGCCCAACACCCCGTCACAGGTGGGCGTTGGCGCCAGCGGGTTGTTTGCCAACGCCCAAGTAAGCGGCCCCGAGCGCGAGCTGGCCGAGCAAATTGCCGCCGCCACTGGGCTGTTTATCTGGCTAGATGATGAGACGCAATTGCACGCGGTTACCGCGGTTTCGGGTTCGGGACCGGCGTATTATTTTTTGTTTATGGAGACGATGATCGAGGCGGGGGTAAAGCTGGGGCTGTCGCACCAGTCGGCCCGCGCCCTAACAGTGCAAACCGCGCTGGGGGCGGCCACTCTTGCCAGCCGCGTCGAGACACCGGTAGACGAACTCAAGCGCCGTGTCATGTCCCCCGGCGGCACCACCGAGCGCGCCATTCAAAGCTTTGAGCAAGGCGGCCTACGCGAGCAAGTCCAACTTGCCATGGATGCATGCGCGGCGCGCTCGAAAACCTTGGCACAGGAGCTTATGGGCGACGATTAAACTCGCCCCGCCCACTGTCTACATCGAATAAACGATCAGGCATAATACGCCACCGACATTACACTGACGCATTACCTTTACCGCATCGCGAGGATACACCATGCAAACCATGGCACAAATGGCCATTTATTTAATTAAAACGCTCGGCTCACTGTACCTGTTGATTGTGTTGTTGCGCTTTTTACTGCAACTGTCGCGCGCCGACTTTTACAACCCCATCTCGCAGGGCATCGGCAAAGCCACCAACCCATTACTGTTGCCTTTGCGCCGATTGATTCCGGGGCTGTTTGGTATCGACCTGGCCTGTTTAGTGCTGGCGCTCATAGTCCAGTGGGCCATACTGCAATTGATACTAGTGATTGCCGGGATCGGCTTTTTTAACCCTTTGATGCTGTTGTTATGGTCCATTGTAGGCATCTTGGCGATGCTCTCTAGCATCTATTTTTGGGGCATGATCGGCTACATTATCGTCAGCTGGGTGGCCCCGTTTAGCCCCAATCCCGCCATAGTGTTACTGCGCCAGTTGATCGAGCCGGTGATGGCACCGTTTCGTAAAATTATTCCGCCCCTCGGCCCCATCGATATCTCGCCTATCTTTTTGATGATCGCGCTGAATTTAATCAACCAATTTGTGATTCCCGCGATCGCGCAATTGCTGGGCGCTCCGCGGGGCTTGATGATCGGTTTTTAAGCCACCAGTACCGCCAAAACCTCCGACTATCGCCCAAATCTACTTACCGCTGGCGATAGTCGGGCTTTTGCGCTTTAATAAGCCTGCCTTTTTATAACAACACTAGGGTCAGTGTGCACTCTGGTTACCGCTGCCAATCGCTTCAGGTTGTTGCTAAAGCGCAAAAAGCGTTTACATCTGCACCACTCACACCTTGATTGATGGTTTTATTACCAACGCCCACCATTTAATCAACCTGTGCTGACCCAAACATCGGGTATAACGGACGAATCATGGCAGGCGCACTATGGATATAAAAGCACTCCACCGCCAAATGGCAAAATACAACTCGTGGAAACAACAGCTGGACCGACGTCTAGAGACGTTTGTCTTTTGGTGCGATAAGCACCAACTGGTGACCCACGACGCATTGCGTTCACTGCAGCGCGCCCGCACTTTATTAAAAGGTGAGCACTTTACCCTCGCCTGCGTCGGAGAGTTCTCGCGCGGCAAAACCGAGCTGATCAACGCATTGTTGTATACCGATGGCCAACCTCGTTTACTGCCCTCGCAAGCTGGGCGCACCACCATGTGCCCTACCGAGATCTTCTACGATGCTGCGCAACCGATTAACTGTGTGCGCCTACTGCCCATCGAAACCCGCCGCAGCGCCGCCAGCCTAGAGAGCTTTAAACGCATCCCACAAAATTGGTTCACTATAGACTTCTCTGACGACGACCCAGAGACCATGGCCGAGGCGATTGGCCAAGTATCGGCGAGCAAGCTGGTCAGCCGCGCCGAGGCGGTGCAGCTCGGTTTTGACCCCGCCGACCTAGAGCCCGATAGCGACACCGGGCTGGTGCAAGTGCCCACTTGGCGCCACGCGCTGATCAATTTAAACCACCCACTGTTGCAAGAGGGGCTGCGCATTGTTGACACCCCGGGGCTCAATGCGCTGGGCAACGAGCCCGAGCTGACCTTAAAAACGCTCCCCGAGGCACAGGCTATTTTGTTTATTTTGGCCGCCGACAGTGGTGTTAGCGCCAGCGACATGGCCATTTGGCGCAACCATATTGCCGGTCTGCGCGATGATAACTGCACCGCTGTGCTGGCGCTGCTGAATAAAATTGACACACTATGGGACGAGCTGACCCCACCGGGCCAGGTGGCGGCAAATATTGAGGCGGTGCGCGTGCAAACAGCGCGTCACCTGCAACTTGCCCCCGAGCATGTACTGCCGTTGTCGGCCAAACAGGCCTTGGTGGCTAAGTCCTGTAAACGCAGCAGTGCTTTGCTGCGCAGCAACTTCCCCCAATTAGAGCAGCGTTTATCCGAGTGTATTGTTCGCTCGCAACAGCAAATTATCGCGCATCGGGTGGTCAGCAACAGCGTAGAGATGGTGGTAAGCACTTACAACAGCCTGAGCCGACGCATTGATGAGGCCGAGCAAGAGCTGCAAACGCTGTACTTAAGTCAAGACCACGAGCTGGAACAAGAGCTGGATAAACAGCGCGAAAAAATTCGTGTTGCCCACCACCGCTACCACAAACAAGCGCTTTCATTGCGCACCAGCCAGCGTATGCTCGACAACCAGCGCACCTCTTTGCTGGCACCCATCACGAGCAACAACCTGCAACGGCTTATCAGCGAAACCAGCGAGGGCCTAGAGCAAAGCTGGACGACCATCGGCCTGTCGCGCGCTATTGCTGGCTTTTTTGACGACGTCGACACCAGCATTAATCATCTGCTGCGCGAGATCGAGCGCGCCAACCAGGTGATGGAGTCGATTTACGATCGCCCCGAGTACAACTTAGGCTCGGGCTCTTTAGCCAGCCAACACCAACTTAACATTACCCGCCAGCGCCGACAGCTGCGCAATCTGCAGCTAAACGCCGATCACTTTCGACGCTCGCTTAACAGTGTGCTGACCAGCAAAAAAGTGCTGATTAAACGGTTTGTTGGCACATTAGTAAAAGAGGTCAAAGCCCTGTTTGACGACCTGCAACAAAGCGTCGAGCAATGGCTGGCCGAGGCTTTAACCCCACTGAGCCACCACAACCAATACCAAAAACAACTTTTAGAGCACCACATGTTGCGCTTGGGCGAGCTGCGCAACAAAAATCAGAGCCGCGCCGAAAAACTGCACACACTCGAGAAGAGCCTAGAGGTGCTTAACGCCGCGCGCACCGATCTAGCACCACTGTTTACCGAGATCACCACCGCGCCAAGCCCCGTCATCCACGAGAGCGCCGATATCGTCTCTTTGCAGTCCGCCCGCGAGGCTCAAATCATCTGAGCCCTTGCAGGCGTGGCAACACGACCTTAGACTTGCATATTTGCCGACTCGACTCGGCTCTGTGAGACAACAAGCGTCATGACAACACCTTTACCATCGGACTCGGTGGGCTTGGTTACCCCCCGCACCGCCTTATTGCAGCAGCCGCTAACGCTCGCCAGTGGCCGCGTGCTGGACAGCTACGAGCTAAAATACGAGACCTACGGCGAGCTAAACGCCGAGGGCAACAACGCGGTACTGATCTGCCACGCACTGTCGGGGGATCACCACGCCGCCGGTCTGCACTGCGCAACCGACCGTAAACCCGGCTGGTGGGATCATTACATTGGCCCCAGCAAAGCCATCGACACCAACCGTTTTTTTGTCGTTTGTCTGAACAATCTAGGTGGCTGTAACGGCTCCACTGGGCCGCGCTCCATCGAACCCGAAACTGGCAAACCTTGGGGTTCCCGGTTTCCCACCTTGCGGGTACGCGATTGGGTGCACTCACAGGCGCACTTTGCCGATCAGCTGGGCATCCGGCAATGGGCCGCGGTTGTCGGCGGCAGCCTAGGCGGCATGCAAGCCATGCGCTGGGCACTGGAGTACCCCGATCGGGTGCGCCACTGCATTGTGATCGCCTCGGCCATGAAGCTCAGCGCGCAAAATATCGCCTTTAATGAGACCGCTCGACAATCGATCATGAGCGATCCGAACTTTTTTGACGGCAACTACCTAGACCACAACAGCTACCCCAAAAGTGGTTTAGCGGTAGCCCGCATGATCGGCCATATCACTTATTTGTCGGATTACGTCATGGGGCAAAAATTCGGTCGCGAACTCAGAAGCGGCAGCTTTGCACAGGGTTTAGACGACCTTGTCGAGTTTCAGGTGGAGAGCTACTTACGTTATCAAGGCGATAAATTCTCCGAAAAGTTTGACGCTAACACTTATATCTTAATGACCCGTGCGCTGGATTATTTTGATTTAGCCCGCGAGTACAACAACGATCCGGTAGAGGCATTTGGCCACGCTAAATGCGGCTTTTACGTCGCCTCATTTAACACCGATTGGCGTTTTCCTATGCAGCGTTCGCGCGAGATCGTCGACGCCTTAATCGCCGCCGACAAGCCTGTTACCTACACCGAGATAGACTCACCTTTCGGCCACGATGCGTTCTTACTGCCCAACGCGCACTACGAACAAGCCTTTAGCCAGTACATGGCCCGAATAGTGACGGAGTAATTATGCGCATCGATTTTAACCATCTACAACAGTGGATACACCAGGACAGCCGAGTACTCGATCTGGGCTGCGGCGACGGCACTTTGTTAAAATACTTAATGGACAGCAAGCAAGTCAAAGGTTACGGACTGGAAATCGACCCGACACAAATCGAGCTGTGCATCGGCCGCGGAGTTAATGTGATCAACCAAGATCTTGACGATCGCGGTTTGGGCAACTTTGACGATGACAGCTTTGATACGGTATTAATGACCCAAGCGCTGCAAACCATGTACGCACCCGACAAAGTGCTGGACGAAATGCTCCGTGTGGGTAAAGAGTGCATCATCACCTTCCCTAACTTTGGCCATTACAAAGCGCGCTTTCATTTGGCGTTTCGCGGCCGTATGCCGGTATCCGATTTGCTACCCTACGAGTGGTACAACACCCCCAACATTCACTTTTGCACCTTTAAAGATTTCGAGGTGCTGTGCCGCGAAAAACACATCAACGTACTCAATCGCCAAGTGGTCAACGAGCACACCAACCAAACATTAGGACGGCTCAACCCCAACCTATTTGGCGAGACGGCTATTTACCACCTCAGTAAATAACAACCTATTGCGGAGTTTTACCTATGTTTTTGCGTTCCGTTTTTTCACGCTGTTTAATAGCCGCCAGTTTACTGTTAAGCGGCTTGGCTCAGGCCGCGCTCGAGGTGCCCGACGCCACCGTACTCGAGGCGGATTTTAGGCAGCAGAGCTTTGGTGATTACACGGTTCATTTCAGCACCTTTAACAGCGTTTTTATTACCCCAGAGGTCGCCGAGCTGTACGGCATTACCCGCGCCCGCAACCAAGCGCTGATCAACATTAGCGTGACCAAAACCGATGGCGACAAAACCGGTTTAGGACTGCCCGCTAAAATAACCGGCACCGCGCGCAACTTACTGCAACAACAGCGAGTGTTAGATTTTGCCGAGATCGACGAAGGCTACGCCACCTATTATTTGGCGCCACTTAAACACACCAAAGAAGAGGTGTTTCACTTTACCATTAGCGTCACGCCCACCGGTCAGGAGCACAGCAACGTTGCCCCCATGACGGTAAAGTTTACCCGCAAACTCTACCTCCAAGAGAGCCATTAACTGTGACAGAAAAAAACGCCTCGCCGGTTAAGATTGTGCTCGCCAGCTCCAACCCCGGCAAACTCACCGAGTTTCAGCAACTGCTCGCTGGAGCCGGTTTTGATGTGCGGCCACAGTCCGAGTTTAACCTCATCGACGCCGTTGAAAACGGGTTAAGCTTTGTCGAAAACGCCATTATTAAAGCGCGACATGCGTGCCAAGCAACCGGCTTGCCCGCTCTGGCCGACGACTCAGGGATCGAGGTGGACGCGCTCAACGGCGCGCCGGGCATTTACTCGGCGCGCTTTGCCGGTACTGGGGCAAGCAATCAAGACAACAATCAAAAGTTGCTGCAAACGCTGGCAGACACCCCTGCGCCGCTGCGCACCGCGCGTTACCAGTGCGTACTGGTGTACATGCGCCACGCCACCGACCCCACCCCCGTTATTTGCCAGGCCAGCTGGGAGGGCCGTATTCTTAGCGCAGCGGCAGGAGACGGCGGCTTTGGCTACGACCCATTGTTTTACCTACCCAGCCACAACTGCAGCGTCGCCGAGCTTAGCAAACAAGAGAAAGGCACCATCAGCCATCGGGCCAAAGCCTTAAAGCAGATGCTGCAAGCGCTGTCCTGACCCCGACATCGGGCCAGCGGCGCTACAACTTTGGTTACTGACAGCTCACAGCCGCTTTACAGCACCCAGCAGCGACCGTGCAATGCGGCCGCCCTTGGCCTACTTAGCCCTAAATGGTACCCCATACCCCTTTTGTTTTAGCTTAAAAACACGATTTCACTTGATATTACCCTGCAGATGTGAATAATTCGCATCCTCACTTGTATTCTTGTTTGGGGTTTCATTGTGGTTTTAAGCAACATTCATCGCGCCGCCCTGTTGTGCTTGGGCACAGCGACCATTAGCAACTTTGCCTACGCAAAAGAAGAGTTTAGAGTCATCGAAGAGATGGTCATTACCGCCTCGGGTTTTGAGCAAAAACTCACCGACGCACCGGCCAGCATTTCGGTTATCGATCAGATCGACATCCTCTCTAAGCCGCACGTCAACTTACTCGACATGCTGAAGTATCAAGAGGGTATCGATATTGGTACCACGCGGGATAAAACCGGCCAGGGCAGCGTCAGCATGCGCGGCCTTACCGGCGAGTACACCCTGTATTTAATTGATGGCAAGCGGCAGAACAACCACGGCGATATCTACCCCAACAACTTTGGCGGCAACGCCTTTGGCCATATGCCACCGGCCGAGGCGATCGAGCGCATCGAGGTGATCCGCGGCCCAGCCTCGACACTGTACGGCGCCGACGCCATGGGCGGTGTGGTCAACATCATCACTAAAAAGGTATCTGACTTTTGGTACGGCACGGTCAACTTAGGCGGCACAGTGCAAGAGAACAGTGATTTTGGCAACGCCAAACAAGCCGACTTTTCAGCCTCTGGCCCCCTGATCGCCAACACTTTATCGCTGGGTGTGCGCGGCAGCTTTTATCAAACCGATGCCTCTTCGCCTCGGTTTGAGCCCGCCGTAGACCCTAACGGCGAGGTGCACTACCGCAGTTTAGGTTTTGGCAGCGGCGGCAAAACCGTCGACAGCGAAACCCAAGAGTATGGCGTCAGCTTAAACTACAGACCCAACGCCGATCACACCCTGCGTTTTGATTATGACTATTCCAGTCAGGTGTACAACAACACCCCGTTTAGCAACCCGGACACCGGCGAGCTGTCGTACCCGCTGGGCACTAAAGACAGTATTGAAGCGCTCTGGCAAGACAGCCACGGGCAGGTAAACCCCCGCGCAGGTTACGCCGCCGACCAAGCGTTTAACCGCTCTTGGTGGTCCATAAACCACGATGCCAACTGGGGCTTTGGCACCAGCCAAGTGTCGCTATCCTACGTCGATACCGCCAACGATGGCCGCACTTTACCGCTGACGGTGGCCGAGCGTGTATTACTCCAGAAAATGTACGACGGCAGCGACGCCTACCGCCAAATGAGCGAACCCGAGCGCCGTGCCCTGGCTGAAGAGACTTTTTTACCGCGCCCTAACCGACCGCTAAACAGCAGCCAGTACACCTTTGATGCCCGCCTCGACATGCCCCTGCAAGCGCTGGGCGCACACATGCTGGTCTTGGGCACCCAAGTGGTTGACGGCAAATTAGAAGACGGCGTGTTTGGCATGGAGGACAACCAGCCTGGGGCCAGCCAAGACCAAAAGATGTACTCTTTGTTTGTCGAAGACAGCTGGACCCTAGCAGCGCCTTTTACCTTGACCGCCGGTATCCGCTACGACCAGCACAAAGTATTTGGCAGCCAAGTGTCACCTAGGCTTTACGGCGTTTACGCCATCAACCCAAACTGGACGCTTAAAGGCGGCGTCAGCACTGGTTATAAAACACCAAAAACCACCGACCTTTACGACGGTATTACCGGCTTTGGCGGTCAGGGCACCTCGCCTTTTGCCGGCAACCCCGAGCTTGAGCCAGAGACCAGTGTCAACAGCGAAATAGCCCTCTACTGGAACGGCGACAAAGGCCACAACCTGAACGTCACCTACTTTAATACTGAGTTTGAAGACAAGATCGCCACCGGCGATATGATCTACAGCTGCAAAGCCACCGGTGGCACGCGTCCCTGTGTAAACTTAGGTGCCTATGATGCGCTGGGTTACGACAGCTACAGCCAAAAAATCAATATTGATAAGGTCAACATTCAGGGAGTGGAGCTGGCCGGGCGCTACCTAATCAACACCGATTGGTCGCTCCAGGGCAACTACACATGGACCGACAGCGAGCAAAAAAGCGGTGTGCAAAAAGGCCAACCGCTGACCAACTCGGCCGAACATATGGTTAACGCCTCGGTGGAGTGGGCACTGCTGGACAACCTGATACTGACACTGCAAGGGGAGCTGCGCTCGGACCGTTACCGCGGCTGGGATCCGGTGCTCGACAAACCCATGTATTACAAAAACTACGATCTGTACCACCTTGGGCTCAGCTACGCGTTCAGCGAAAAGATCACCTTTTTTGCCCGGGTTAACAATTTACTTGATAAAGATTTTGCCACTTACACCACCGACTTTATCGACTTAAATAACGACGGTGTTTACACCCTAGAAACTGGCCGAGGCGCCATTAGCGAGGTCATCTTCACCGACGACTTTAACGTTAAAGACGCCGGCCGCAACCTTTGGTTAAGTGTGCAAATCAACTTTTAAACGTGCGTTACCCCAAACAAAGCCCCGAGCCTAAAACAGCCTCGGGGCTTTGTTAATGGCACAATTCACCCGGCACACCGATGCCTGCCGAGCAAAACCCTCATCTTGATGTGCCACCCCCAAAGCCTACCCCCGACAGAAAAATGCCTTTACGAATCAAAACACACCACCCTGCCTGACCAGTTTTAAACATTGGTAAGACCTTGTATGCTCAAATTAATACCTACGGGTTTGATTACGGAGAATAATAATGCTGCGACTCGTCTTACCGTTATTACTATGCTTAAGCGCCTGCCAAGTGGCGCCTACCCCTCATGCACACGCCGACATCGCCTCGTTGAGACCGGCCGACAACCTCGAGCAATACCAACAACTGTCCGATTCACTGCGCGCCATCGACGATCAAGCGCTCCGCAAAGAGCTAAACACAGCCGGGCTGACAACACCCAAGCTGGCCAATTACACCAAGCGCTTTGGTTTTAACCCGTCTGCGCCAAGAGACTTTTACGCCACCGATGAAGGGCGCCGCATCGCCGATGTGCTGCTGAGCTTTCAAACCCCATCTGGGGGCTGGTCCAAGCGCACCGACATGGGCCAACAAGCGCGCCAAACCGGTCAGGCTTACGGGGTCGAGGAAAACTACATCCCCACCTTTGATAACGACGCCACCAGCACCCAGATCTGGGTTTTAGCGCGCGCCTACCAAGCCACTGGCGAGCGGCGCTATGCCGATGCCGCCATCCGTGCGGTTAGACTAATGGTACTGGCGCAATACCCCAACGGCGGCTGGCCACAAAACTTTCCGCTCAGCGGCGGTTACCACGATGACGTTACCTACAACGACAATGTCACCAGCAATACCCTAACCGTATTAAACGCCGCGCGTACGCGTCAGGCGCCGTTAGACTTTATCCCCGCGCCCCTGGCGGCACAGGCACAACACAGCTTTGAGCGCGGCCTTGCTGCGGTGGTGGCAACACAGGTGCTGGTGGCTAATCAACCCACCATTTGGGCGGCCCAATACGACGCCATAAGCCTCACCCCAAGCGCCGCGCGCAAGTACGAACCGGCGGCCTTAGCGGCGGCAGAAAGTGCCGAGCTGGTAGAGTTTTTAATGACTTTGGACAACCCCCCAGCGGCTATCCGCAGCGCCATCATCAGCGCCCACCGATGGTTTACCCAACATCAGATTCACGGCTACCGCTGGGAGCAGCGCCTACGCGAGCACAGCCGGTTGGTTAAAGACCCAGACGCCGGACCTTTGTGGGCACGATTTTACGAAATTGGCAGCAACAAGCCGGTGTTTGGCGATCGCGACGGCTCGATCCACTACAGCGTCGATAACCTCTCTTTAGAGCGCCAGCTCGGTTATGGCTGGTACAGCCATCAGCCCAGGCGAATACTGCAAGAGTTTGCTGACTGGCAAGCACGCACAGCGCCATAGGGTGCGCTGGCGCGAGGCGGTAACAACAGCGCCGAGTGTGGCATAATGCTCGGCCATGCCTGAACCTGTGCTCACTATGTTGTCGCTACCGCCGTTGTCGCTTTATATTCACATACCTTGGTGCGTACGCAAGTGCCCTTACTGCGACTTTAACTCGCACCAAAGCGACACCGAGCTGCCCGAGTCCGAGTACATAGACGCACTGATACAAGATTTAAACGCCGACGCCGAGCTGGCCCAAGGGCGGCCACTGGGCAGTATCTTTTTTGGCGGCGGCACCCCCAGTTTATTTTCAGCCGCCGCGATTGGCCGTATTCTCGATCACGCCGAGCGCCGCATCGGTTTTGCCAGCGACATCGAGATCACCCTCGAGGCCAACCCCGGCACCTTTGAGCAAGCGCGCTTTACCGATTACCGCCGCGCTGGGGTTAACCGCTTATCCATCGGCATCCAAAGTTTTGCCGATCAGCAACTGCAGGCGCTCGGCCGTATTCACGATGCCAAGGCGGCCCTTAAAGCCGTCGATACAGCCCGCCGCGCGGGTTTTGACAATCTCAACCTAGACATCATGCACGGCTTGCCGGGGCAAAGTATCGAGGCCGCCATGAACGACCTTGATACCGCACTTAGTTTTGCTCCCGAGCATTTTAGCTGGTATCAATTAACCATCGAGCGCAACACGGTGTTTTACACTAAGCCGCCCACGCTGCCACTCGAGGACACCCTGGCCGACATCCAAGACATCGGCCATCAACGGTTGCTGGATGCCGGCTTTAGCCGCTACGAAGTGTCGGCCTACCACCGCGGCCCCAAAGCACGCCACAACATCAACTACTGGCAATTTGGCGACTACCTAGGCATCGGCGCCGGCGCCCACAGCAAAATCACCCAGCCCGAGCACAATGTGATTTTTCGCCAGTGGAAGACCCGCCAGCCAGAGCACTACTTAGCCGCGCACAACACTCCGGCACGCCTAAAAAACCCTTACGCCGCTGGGCGCGAAGAGTTAACCGCGGCCATGTTGCCGCTGGAGTTTTTAATCAATGGCTTGCGCCTTAGCGATGGCTGCCCAAGCGAGTACTTTAGCCAGCGCACCGGCCTGGCGGGCGATGCACTGGAGCCGCAGTGGCAGCAGTTACTGGAGCGAGACCTGGTAACACCCAGGCACGAGCGCCTTGCCGCCACCGCGTTTGGGCAGCGGTTTTTAAACGATGTGCTAAGCGCTTACGGCGATTAACTCGCTGCGCCGCGCAGCCCATAATAGGCGCCAGCTGCTACACTTACGGCAGGCCACTTAATCTACCCACTAAACTGGTAACCCCCTGCGCCATGCTGCCAATAACCCGCTACGCACGCGACAACCCTATCGCCACGCGCCTGTTGGGGCTGATTATTCTGTGCATCTCGGTCATTGCCCTGATCGCGATCGCGCTGCAGCTGTACGCCAACTTTAACGACGATGTCTCAGCGTTAGAAAAACGCCTCGATCAAGTGCGCGTCAGCACCCTGCCGAGCATGACCAAAAGTCTCTGGACGTTTGATCAAGAGCAGCTGAGGATTCAAACCGACAGCGTGTTAGAGGTCGCCGACGTGGTAAAAGTACAGGTAAAGTGGCGCGACTGGAACGATCAAACGCAAACCCTTATCGCGCGTAAACCCGAGATCAGCGATGCCGCCATCGCCCAGAGCCCGGCGCGCTTTTTGGTCAAACAGTACGACTTAGTCTACCAAGACGTTACCGCCAAGCAGCACTTAGGGCAGCTCAGCATAACCGCCACCCTCGGTTCAATTTACGACAAGTTATGGCAACGCACGCTGTTTATCGTTTTTATTCAAAGCACTAAGACGCTGCTGGTATCACTGCTGATCCTGTGGTTAATACACTCGTTACTGACCCGCCACATCGACACCATCGCGCGTTACGCACGGCAGGTAAACCTCAATAAGCTCTCCACCCCGCTGGTGCTAAACCGCAACAGCAACGGCAGCAAAACCGATGAGTTGGACAATGTTACCAACGCCATCAACCACATGCGCGAGACCTTACTTTCCGATATCGAACAGCGCCACCGCATCGAGCTGGCGCTGCTAAACGAGCAAGAAGAAAAACTTGAAACCCGGCGCCAAAAGCTCGCCGCCGAAGAGTCCAATCGCGCTAAAAGCCAATTTTTAGCCACCATGAGCCACGAGATTCGCACCCCGATGAACGGCGTTATCGGCATGCTGGATATGTTGCGCGATACCAAGTTGGACGAGCATCAGCGGCATTACCTAGACGTTATTTATCGCTCCGGAGAAAACCTGTTAGAGATTATCGACGACATTCTCGATTACTCGAAAATCGAGGCCGGCAAAATGCAACTGGAAACCGCCGAGTTTGATTTAAACTCGGTGGTCGATGACGCCATCACCTTATTTGGTGCCAGCGCCAACAAACGCCACATTGAGCTGTACGGTTATATTGCACCCTATGTACCCACCCACCTAAAAGGCGATGCCACCCGCTTGCGGCAAATTTTAATTAACTTAATTGGCAATGCTTTTAAATTTACCAGTACCGGCTCTATTACTCTGCACGTTAGCACCCTGGCCGACAGCAGCCACCAAGTGCCAGCGTTAAAATTTGTTATCAAAGATACCGGCATTGGCATCAGTCAAAATGCACAAAAGAGCCTGTTTGACGCTTTTCGTCAAGCCGATCACAGCACCACGCGCCACTATGGTGGCACAGGCCTTGGCCTTGCCATCTGCCAAAGCCTGACCCACCTTATGCACGGCGAGCTTGGGGTGGACAGTAAAGTCGGCCAAGGCTCGACCTTTTGGTTTACCGCCCGCTTTGCCCCCTCGGCTAAAATCGCTTTGGCTACCAGCCATAACCACGCAACGGCACTGGCGGGCAAACGCTTGCTGCTGGCCGATCCGAGTGAACCTTTGGCCCAGCTGATGGCCAAACTGTGCCGCGACTGGCAGCTAGAGCTAAGCCACACCAGCAGCGCCAGCGACACCATCGAGGCGATTAAAAACCAGCCCCCTTTCGACATTATGCTCTTGTGCCAACAACTGCCGGTAATGACCGGACTGCACTTGGCCGACTGGATACGCCACGAGGCCAAACTGACCCAAGTGCCGCTAATCTTACTCAGCAGCGCCGAGACTGCCACCAGCCCGCACGCCTTAGAGTCGCTTCAGATCCACACTGTTTTGCGCAAACCCTTACTGCCACGGCAGCTATACCAAGCGCTCTTTAGCGCCTGGGGCCTTACACCGCCTGTTACCACCACCAGCACCACCTCAGGGATGCACCGCTCGCTGGCGCACCTACAGGTGCTGGTGGCCGAGGACAACGCCGTCAATCGGATGGTCATTAAAGGTTTACTGGGCAAGCTTGGGGTTGCGCCGGTGGTTGTCGACAATGGCCGCCAAGCGCTGCGTGCGGTGCAGCGGGCCAACACGCCTTTTGATGTTATTTTAATGGATTGTGAAATGCCCGACATGGACGGCTTTGAGGCCACCCGCGCGATTCGCCACCACGAGCAGGCCCAAGCCCAACCCCCTGCCATCATCGTGGCCCTAACCGCGCACTCACTAGAGGAGCACCGCCAAGCGGTATTTGCCTGCGGCATGGATCATTTTTTAGCCAAACCCATCTCCCTAAAAAGCTTGAGCCAAACGTTCGATAAACTCGGCTTAGCGCCCGACACTGCGGCTGCACAAGCCACACACAAGCCTTAAATCCACACCGTAAAAAGGCGTTTATTAGCCATACCAATCGCCACCATAGGTTTTTTCTCCTTGCTCGCAGGGCAACCAATCCTTATTATGCTTGTCGTCCGTCATGCACAGCGCAAGCCTGCTAAGATCAAGTAACGGCTTTAAGTTGCAGCTCGTGCCCCAATATAGCGGGACAAGGCCATTCCACTGGACCGCTTATTAAATACCCTAAATCCAAGTTTGGAGATTATTTAACTATGAGTAGCGACGCCATTATCCACGTTACCGACAATTCATTTGACGCCGACGTCCTGCAATCAGACGTACCCGTACTGGTCGACTTTTGGGCCGCATGGTGTGGGCCCTGTAAAATGATCGCCCCTGTACTCGACGAGTTGGCGGGCCAATACGCAGGCAAAATCAAAATTGCCAAAGTAGACGTCGACGCCAACAAAGAAACGCCTGCGAAGTACGGCATTCGCGGTATTCCCACCCTGATCGTCTTTAAAGGCGGCAGTGTTGAATCCACTAAAGTGGGCGCTTTGTCACGCTCTCAGCTGGTCGAGTTTATCGAATCTGCAATGTAAATCGCACCTTTGACCGCAACCTTTGTTGCGGTCAAATTTAATTTTGCACTTGCCGTTTTTTATCGCTATACTCCAATCCACCTGTTACAGCTCACTGTAGGTCCCGCCCGGCATTAACTTCCATTTATGCGTAAGATCTTGGGCAAGTACAGACTCCCTGCGGCCTTCTCCTAACGTTTCAGACGATCGTTTTCTGTAAGCCATCCGCCAGACAGGGTAATATTTAACAAATTTTGACTGACAGCATGTGTGAACAACAACAACGCACCACACTACCGATGCACCGTTTTCACAAAGCGTCGACAAGCAACGCAGTCTGCCGTTTGAATTCAATACCATTCGGTACGAACCCCCTGCAGACAACAAACCTACTAACCTAAGTCCAACTGTATGAACCTTACCGATTTAAAAGCAAAACCCATTGAAGAGTTAATTAATATTGCCCGCGAGACGGGCCAGGAAAACCTCGCGCGCTCGCGCAAACAAGATATTATTTTTAATATCTTAAAGCGCCACGCCAAAGGCGGCGAAGATATCTACGGCGACGGGGTACTGGAAATTCTGCAAGACGGCTTTGGCTTTTTGCGCTCGGCAGACAGTTCGTATCTGGCAGGGCCCGACGACATCTACGTCTCGCCCAGCCAAATTCGCCGTTTTAACCTGCGCAC
>Ga0209075_1000304_pt1 | contig 47001 bp, 36 predicted proteins | sample Stecom2011_FD_187523 | JGI IMG/M metagenome (GOLD analysis project Ga0209075, IMG submission 187523) | Agricultural soil microbial communities from Utah to study Nitrogen management - Steer compost 2011 (SPAdes) (version 2) | ecosystem: Environmental > Terrestrial > Soil > Agricultural land...
GTGCTGGTTATTATTACTTTTGTCTTGGTGCAGTTGTTAATGCGCCGCACCGCGTTGGGTTTGTTTGTCGAAGGGGTTGGTGCCAGCTCCAGCGCCAGTCATTACATTGGTATTAACGACAAGCTGATTAAACTGTTGGTGTATTGCATTTGCGGTTTGTGCGCAGCGCTGGCGGGTATGGTTGCCGCCGCCGATATCGGTGGCAGCGATGCCAACAACGCCGGCCTTTGGCTAGAGTTGGATGCGATTCTCGCTGTGGTGATTGGCGGTGCTTCGTTGATGGGCGGGCGCTTTTCTATTGTGTTATCGATTGTCGGTGCGCTGATCATCCAGACACTGACCATTACCATTATTTTAAGTGGTGTGCCGCCCAAGTTTAATTTACTGATTAAAGCCGCCGCCATTATTATTATTTTGCTGTTGCAGTCACCCGAGTTTCATCGTCAAGTGGCACGCTTGCGCAAACGGCAGGTGGCGTAATGCTGAACCGTAAATTTTTACCTTTGTACGTTACCTGCTCGCTGTTTGCGCTGCTGTTTTTAGTCGGCTCGGTTCAGTTTGAAAACTTTGGCACGTTACGGGTTTTTATGAACCTGTTTACCGATAACGCGTTTTTGATTATCGCCGCCGTTGGCATGACCTTTGTGATTTTATCCGGCGGTATCGACTTGTCGGTCGGGGCCACCATCGCCTTAACTGGGGTTGTGATCAGTGTTTTGTTAAAGGCCGGCTGGCATCCGTTGCCGGCGTTTGTGTTGGTGCTGGCGCTGGGCACTTTGTTTGGTGCCGCCATGGGCGCTATTATTCACTATTACAAATTGCAGCCTTTTATTGTCACGCTGGCGGGTATGTTTTTTGCGCGCGGGTTAAGCTCTGTGATCAGTGAAGAGTCGGTCCCCATTATGCACGAGCTGTACGACACGGTCGCCATGTTTGGCTTTGAGCTGCCCGGTGGCGCTTGGCTGGGCAGCTCGACAATGATTGCCCTTGCGGTGGTCGTGTTGGCCATTGTGTTGGCTAACTTTACCCGCTTTGGCGGGCGGGTGTACGGCTTAGGTGGCGATGCGCAGTCGGCCGCTTTAATGGGCGTAAATATAGCCCGCACCACTGTTGCTGTGTACGCTTTAAGCTCACTGTTGGCGGCGCTGGCGGGGATTGTGTTTAGCTTTTACACCTTCTCGGGCTACTCGTTGGCCGCTGTCGGTGTCGAGCTGGATGCGATTGCTGCTGTGGTGATTGGCGGCACCTTGTTAACCGGTGGTTACGGTTATGTATTGGGCACTTTGTTTGGTGTGCTGATCATGGGTGTGGTGCAAACCTATATCTCGTTTGATGGTGCGTTAAGCAGTTGGTGGACCAAGATCGTGATTGGATTATTGCTGTTTGTTTTTATTGCATTACAGCGTTTTTTGGTGCGCGGCCGGCGTTAAAAAACCTTGCCCTAAGGGGGCTTCGGTGTTTAAGTAACACTGATACGGTAATCGAGGCTGCGTTAATATGGGCTCACCCCTCAGTGTCATTTGGCTTGCGAGCACAATGCTGCGCAGCAAACACCTGCCTGTTAATGGGCGGCGGTGTTTTGCTGCGTTGTTGTGCGCTGCGGCGTTACTGTTAGGTGTAAGCTCGGCATCGGCCGCGCCCGCTGCTAATGCCGAGGCCACATTGCATGTACGTTACCCCTACAACCTGTCCACCGATGCGGTCTACGCGCGGCGTCTTGAATACATTAAAGCCCTGTTACCGTTGGTTCTCGACCACTCGGGGCGAACTTATACCCTCGAGCCGGTGCCAATCCAAACGGTAACGGGCACACGCAATAGCCGCAATTTGTTGTCGGGTTATTACGATGTTAGCTGGTTAAACACCAACATCACCCGCGAGCAAGAGCTACTGCCAATCCGCATCCCGCTGTTTAAAGGCATTATTGGCTGGCGTTTGTTGCTGATTCACAATCAAGATCAGCCGCGCTTTAGCGCTGTTAAAGCCTTGGCACCATTAAAAGCACTGCGCGCCGGGGCGGGGCACGACTGGCCAGATGCCGAGCTGTTGGCGTCTCAGGGCTTTACACTGCAAACATCGGCAAACCGCGACAGCCTGATCAATATGCTGGCGGCCAAGCGCATCGACTACTTCCCCCGCTCGGTGATCGAGGCCTATGAAGAGCTGGACATGTACCGCAAAAAGCACATCGAGGTCGAGCAAAGCTTGGCGGTGGTGTATCCGTCGGCGTATTATTTTTTTGTTGCCCCAGATAACCAAGCGTTAGCCGATGCATTAACGGCAGGGCTCGAGGCGATTATCGCCAGTGGTGATTTTGAACAACTGTTTAAACGCTTCTACCATGACTCTATTGCCCGGGCGAACTTGTCCAAGCGTTTGATCCTACCGCTGGACAACCCTTTGTTGTCGCGCGAGACACCGCTGGAGCGCACAGAATTGTGGTTCAGTCCTTTGCCAGCAATGCCCAGTGGCCTACATTAAGCCACTCACATAAAGTCAGTAACAGTTGCCGGTGGTTGTTAACCAACACAATAAAAACCCATTGTTAACGCCTTTGTGGTTATCCTCCCTGCTAAAAAAACCAAACCAAAGTGCCAAGGTTTCCCACCTAGGCTGGGTGGTGGTACCCTTTAATAGCACCACACGATTAACTTCTACCGATATAGGCATTGCATTGTACGATCAATATCAAGCCATCATCTTTGATATGGATGGCACCTTAGTGGATAGCGGCCAATTACACGAAGTGGCCTGGATTGAAACCCTCAACAAATACTCCATCCCCATCGATAGACCGCTCATGCGATCGTTGGCCGGCGTGCCAACTAAAGACACCATTGCGCTGTTGCTTAAGCGCTTTGATTGCAAGGCGTTGGCATCGCTGGATGAGATGAACGACTTTAAAGAGGCGGTGGTGCACGACAAAGCCGGTGACTATGTTAAACCCACAGCTTTAGCCGAGCTGGCCGAGCGATACTATGGCAATAGGCCCATGAGTGTGGGTACAGGCGCTTACACCGCCGAGGCTAAAAACATGATTGAACACTGTAAGTTAAGCCATTTGATCGATCACGTGGTGGGCGCCGATCAGGTGGCAGCTCCTAAGCCGGCACCGGACACCTTTTTGCGCTGCGCCGAGCTAATGGGCATTGCGCCAGAGCATTGCGTGGTGTTTGAGGATGCCCAGCTGGGCCTCGAGGCCGCACGCCGTGCGGGAATGGCCGCCGTAGATGTGCTGCAAGTGTTGGGCATCGAGAACGACTACTTTTTATAACCGTAAAACCCCTTGCCGCCGGGTAAACCCTGCGCCACTCGGCGCTTGCTACGGCGGTTACGCAGGTCACGTTTAGCTTTGGCCTGCGTAATGCGCAGCCCCACCTGTCATGTTATTGGCCAGCCGTTACAGCATTGCCCAACGTTTGGCGGCGCGGCCTTTTGTGCTGCAAGTCCCTGTCGCCTCCGGTGCGGTTAAGCCGCCGCTGCTTTTGTCTTACCCCCCGATTTAAAAGATGCCGTTGGCGTAAAAACCTCCTGTAGCGTGAATTTGTGATTGCGAGCGGGTAGTATTGCTATTGTAATATAAAACGACTAAGGGCTGGCGGTGGGCGATGCAGAGTGCCTCGCTATATCGCCAGGAAAACCTGCCTTGCGCTGCGTCTTGTAAGGCTTTGTCAGGTTGTACCGAGCGTTAAGTCGCGCATAGGTTAAAAACGTTTGACAAGGGTAGACCCGATTAGGATAATATTATAATACAAAACAAAAATGCGACGGGAAACCGTGCGCTGGGATGATGTCTTATGAGTTCTTATGCATTGGGCCTGGATTACGGCTCGGATTCAGTCAGAGCGCTGTTGGTCAACACCGCCACCGGCAAAGAGGTGGCGACCAGCGTTATTCATTACCCCCGCTGGGCAAAAGGCCTTTACTGCGATCCGGCGGCGGATCAGTTTCGGCAGCATCCGTTGGATTATCTAGAAAGCCTAGAGCTGGTGCTGGCCGATTTATGGCAGCAGGCCCCAGAGGGGGCGGCGCAGGCCGTTGTGGGTATCAGCTTTGACACCACCGGCTCAACTCCCATTGCGCTCGATGCCAGCGGCACTGCCTTGGCCTTAAAGCCCGAGTTTGCCGACAACCCCAACGCTATGTTTGTGCTCTGGAAGGATCACACCGCCGTGCGCGAGGCGGCTGAAATTACCGCCGTCGCCGAGCAATCCCCCGAGAACTACCTAAAGTACGAGGGCGGCATTTACTCGTCAGAGTGGTATTGGTCTAAAGCGTTGCACGTCATGCGCGCCGATCCTGCGGTGGCAAGCGCAGCCCATATCTGGGTCGAGCACTGCGACTGGATGCCAGCGGTATTAACCGGCACGACCCACCCAGATACCTTCCGCATGAGCCGCTGCGCGGCGGGCCATAAAGTTATGTGGCACGAGAGTTGGGGCGGTTACCCGCCCAACGCGTTTTTTAGCGCAATCGACCCATTGCTAGACGGCTTTTGCCAGCGTTTGCCGGTAGAGACCTTTTGCGCCGACCAGCGCGTGGGCAGTCTTACCGCCGAGTGGGCCGAGCGCTTGGGCCTACCGGCGGGCATTGCCGTCGGGTTTAGTGCTTTTGATTGCCATATGGGTGCGGTGGCGGCCAATGTGCAGCCGGGTGTGTTGACCAAAGTTATGGGCACCTCTACCTGCGACATTACCATTGCCAGCTACGAGGCCATTGGCGATAACTGCGTGCGCGGTATCTGTGGCCAAGTAGACGGCTCGGTTATCCCCGGCATGATCGGGCTCGAGGCAGGGCAGTCGGCATTTGGCGATTTGTACGCGTGGTTTAGCCGTTTTGTTAATGGGCCGGCAGTGCAAATTATCGCGCAATCGCAACATTTAGACGCCGCCACCCGAGAGCGTTTGCTGGCCGAATTAGAAGATAAAACCTTAACCTCCATGAGTGCTGCAGCCGCTGAGCTGGCGCCGGGCAAAGGCGGTGTGGTTGCGCTCGATTGGGTTAACGGCCGGCGCACCCCAGACGCCGATCAAACCGTGGCGGGTGCTATTACCGGATTAAAAATGGGCACCACCACCGCCGAGGTGTTTCGCGCGTTAGTCGAGGCCACGGCGTTTGGGGCGCGCGCCATTATCGAGCGATTTCGCGCAGAGGGGGTGGCGGTGAACCGTGTGGTGGCCATTGGCGGTATCTCAAAAAAATCGGACTTTGTGATGCAGACCTGTGCCGATGTTTGGCAGTGCCCCATTGAGATTCTTGAAAGTGACCAAAGTTGTGCGTTGGGCGCAGCGATTTTTGCTGCCACCGTGGGCGGTGCCCACCCAGACGTGGCCAGCGCTCAACAAGCCATGGGCTCGCGCGTCAGTAAAACCTACCAGCCCAACACAGCCATGGCGGCCGTATTTGATGATCTGTACCGCCAGTACCAAGCGTTAGGCCACTATGTGGAGGCGAACAAAACGTGAGTAAATACCTCGAGTTAAAGCGTCAGGCCTTTGAGGCCAACCTAGAGTTAAACAACCGCGGCTTGGTGGTGTACACCTGGGGCAACGTCTCGCAAATCGATCGCGCCGAAGGTGTTATTGCCATTAAACCCAGCGGTGTGGCTTACGCCGATATGACCGTCGATGACATTGTGGTGGTCGATTTAGACAACCAAGTGGTCGAGGGCCGTTTGCGCCCTTCATCGGACACCCGTACTCACACGCATTTGTACCGCCACTTCAAGGCCATTGGTGGCGTCACTCACACCCACTCGACTTACGCCACCGCCTGGGCTCAAGCGCAGCAAGCCATTCCCTGTTTGGGCACCACCCATGCCGATTACGCCTACGGTGATATTGCCTGCACCGCGATTATGAGCGATGCGCAAATCGAGCGCGACTACGAAGAAGAAACCGGTGTGCAAATTACCGACTGTTACCAACAGCGCGATCCGCTGGAGTCGCCCATGGTGATCGTTGCCGGGCACGCTCCGTTTACTTGGGGTACAGACGCCGCGCAATCGGTGGTGCACGCGGTGATCTTAGAGGAAATCGCCAAGATGGCGTACTTGACTCGCACGTTAAAACAAGATGTACAACCGCTTAAACAAGGCATTATCGACAAACATTATTTGCGCAAGCACGGCAAAAACGCTTACTACGGTCAGAGCTAACACTCGGCCACGACCCAATATTAAGAGAGGCTTTTATGAAAATCTATGGCGATAAATCCATTTGGTTTGTGACCGGCTCGCAACATCTGTATGGCCCCGGTGTTCTGAAGCAAGTGGCTGACAACAGCAGCGAAATTGCCGCGGGCTTAACCGGCTCGGAGCAAGTGTCGGCGCAAATTGTGAGCAAGGGCGTGGTCACCACCCCCGAAGAGATTTTAGCTGTATGCCAAGCGGCCAACAGCGATAAAAACTGTGTCGGTTTAATGTTGTGGATGCACACTTTCTCGCCGGCTAAGATGTGGATCGCGGGTTTGTCTGTGCTCAACAAACCCTACATGCACTTGCACACCCAGTTTGGTGCCGAGCTGCCGTGGGCCGATATTAATATGCATTACATGAACCTTAACCAAAGTGCCCATGGCGACCGCGAGTTTGGTTACATTGGTACCCGTTTGCGTCAAGAGCGCAAAGTTGTGGTGGGCCACTGGCAGCGTGACAGCGTGCAACAGCAAATCGACAGCTGGGTGCGTGCGGCCATGGGCTGGCACGAGTCGAACAACCTTAAAGTGGCGCGCTTTGGCGACAACATGCGGCAAGTGGCGGTAACCGAGGGCGATAAAGTCTCGGCACAAATTCAGTTTGGTTACGAGGTGCACGCTTTTGGCCTGGGCGATTTAGCCGCTGCCTGTGACAAAATCAGCGCTGCCGATATTGCCGCGCAGCTGGAGTTGTACAAGCAAGATTACCGCATCGATGCCGCTGTGCTCGATGACGCCCACCAGTTAGAGATGCTGCAAAACGAGGCTCGCTTAGAGCTAGGCATGGAGCGCTTTTTAGAGGCGGGCAACTTTAACGCTTTTACCAACTGCTTTGAAAACCTAACCGGTTTGTCTGGCCTACCAGGACTGGCCACTCAGCGTTTAATGAGTAAAGGCTACGGCTACGGTGGCGAGGGCGACTGGAAAACCGCCGCCATGAACCGCATCGTAAAAATCATGAGCCAAGGGCGCAAAGGCGGCACCTCCTTTATGGAAGATTACACCTACCACTTTGGCGCAACCGACCAAGTGCTGGGTGCGCATATGTTGGAGATTTGCCCAAGCATCGCGGATGGCAAGCCAGAAGTGGTTGTGGCGCCGCACACCATCGGCATTAAAAAAGACATCGCCCGCTTGCTGTTTACCGGTGCCAGCGGCCCGGCGTTGAACATCTCTACCATCGATATGGGCACGCGCTTTCGCATTATTGTCAACGAGGTAGAAACCGTAACGCCGCCTGCCGAGCTGCCCAATTTGCCTGTGGCTAAAGCTTTGTGGGAGCCCAAGCCAAACTTAGAGGTTGCCGGCGCAGCCTGGATTCATGCCGGTGGGGCGCACCACAGTGTTTACAGCCAAGGCATTAGCACCGATGAGGTTATCGACTTTGCCGAGATGGCCGGGGTTGAGCTATTGGTGATCGATGCCGACACCAACATCCGCGAGTTTAAACAACAGCTGCGTCACAATGCGGTGTATTACCATTTAAACCAAGGTATTTAACGCTACTGCACACCGCGCTTAAACACTGGCATTGGCCGGCGTTTAAGCCTGTGCCCTGCGGTGCAAGTGCCGGCCATAAAGTATTGGCTAAGCAAGCTAATGCTTTATGGCCGGTTGCCCCGTATCTATTAGTGTCGGTTTACCCTACCTCGTAACAGGCAAATAATAATGCAAACAGAAAAGTTATCGGTACTGGAAAAAGTGGGTTTTGGTGCAGGTGATATGGCGGTAAACGTCATGATCGCTGCCATGTTCTACTTTATGCAGTACTTTTATACCGACATCTTTGGCCTCAAGCCTGTTCATGTTGGCACACTCTTTTTAGCCGCGCGTTTTATCGATGCGTTTAGCGATCCGCTGATGGGGCTTATCACCGATAAGTACAAGTCTCGCTGGGGCCGGTTTCGCCCGTACTTTTTATACCTAGCGGTGCCGTACGGGTTTTCGGTGTTTTTGTTATTTACCACGCCCGATTTTGGCTACAACGCAAAGTTAATATGGGCCTACGTAACCTATTTGTTTGCCACTTTAATGTTTACCGGCGTGGCGATCCCTTACATCTCGTATATCGGTGTGTTGACCTCCGAGCCACAAGAGCGGTTGTCGGCAAATGGCTATCGCATGTTCTTTGCCAAAATCGCCAATGTGGTGATTGTCGCCTCGATTCCTAAGTTGGCGGTGATGTGGGGCGATGGCAACCCCGCGCAAGGCTACCAAGCGGCCATGGGTTTGATGTCATTTTTAGGGGTGCTGTTATTACTGATGTGTTTTTTCACCACCCGTGAGCGAGTCGATCACGTCGTGGATAAAAAAACCCTGCGCGAGCAGGCCAAGTATCTACTTAAGAATGATCAGTGGTTAGTGCTGAGCGCCTGTTGTGTTTTAGGCACCTTGGGTTACGCCTTGCGTGGTGGCGTGGCGTTTTATTACGGCATTTACTTTTTAGGTGGCGATGAGATCTTAGCCGGTAATTTTACCGCTGCCGGTATAGCCGCCTCGATCGCCTCGATGGTGGCCTCCACCTGGATTACCAAACGCTTTTGTAAGGTTAAGCTGTTTCGCTGGTCGCAACTGTTGGTGTTTGTGTTAAGTGTGCTGATGTATTTTGCCGTTAACCCAGGCGATATTGTATTGGCTTTTGGGCTGTATATTTTGTTGTCGTTTGTGGTTGATTTGCACGCGCCGGTATTTTGGTCGGCGATTGCCGAGGCGGTGGATTACGGCGAGGCAAAAACCGGCAAGCGCGTTTCGGGTTTGTCGTTTGGCGGTATCTCATTTTGCCAAAAAGCCGGCTCAGGGCTGGCCGGTTACGTTACCGGGATGTTGCTGACCTACTATGGTTACCAAGCCGGCGAGGTGCAAAGCGATTTTACCCTCAACGGATTAGCGTTAATGTTGACAGTGATCCCCGGTGTGTTTCACGCCCTAATGGGGCTGGTGATGTTTAAATACCGTATTACCGATCGGTTTTATAATGAGTTAAAAGCCCGCGGAAAAATAGCCGGCGAAAACCTTGAATACACAACGGAAACACCGTTATAGCAAGCCGTTAACAAACGGCTAATTATTTGATCCACCTATTATTGGAGAGACACGTGAGCGTTTTATCACCTCTGATCGAGCAGCGCGCCGACCCTTATATCCACAAGCACACCGATGGCTATTATTATTTTACCGCCTCGGTGCCCGCTTACAGTGGTATCGAGCTGCGCCGCGCACCCACCATTGCCGCTTTGGCCGATGCCGAAACCGTAATGGTCTGGAGCAAGCCTGACGCCGGGCCTTATAGCGATTTAATTTGGGCGCCCGAGATCCACTTTAACGAGGGCGCTTGGTATGTGTACTTTGCTGCGGCGCCCTCGCGCGAGATCAAAAACGATTTGTTTCAACATCGTATGTACGCGATCTCTACCAAAGCCGATAACCCACTCACCGGCGAGTGGACCTTCGAGGGCCAGATAGACACAGGCATGGATACGTTTTGCTTGGACGCCACCACGTTTAGCCATAATGGCGTGCTGTATTATTTATGGGCGCAAAAAGAAGAGGGCGTACCCGGCAACTCAAACCTATACATTGCCGCGATGAAAACCCCCGTTGAGATTGTCGGTAAACCGGTGCGTTTGAGTATTCCAGAGTACGATTGGGAGACCATTGGGTTTTGGGTTAACGAAGGCCCGGCAGTTGTTAAACACGGCGGGCGATTATTTATCACTTACTCGGCCAGTGCCACCGATGAAAACTATGCCATGGGTTTGTTGTGGGCCGACGAGTCGGCGGATTTATTGGACCCAGCCAGTTGGAGCAAATCAAAGCAGCCCGTGCTGACCAGCAGCCCTGCTTATAATATTTTTGGCCCCGGTCACAACAGCTTTACAAAATCGGAAGACGGTACCACCGATATGTTGGTTTACCACGCCCGCACCTACACCGAAATTGAGGGCGACCCCCTGTGGGACCCTAACCGCCATACCTACGTTAAACCGCTTAAGTGGGGCGATGACGGCATGCCCATTTTTGGCGATGCAGCGCTCGACGATTAACCCTTTAGGCCCGCTTTGCGGGTCTTTTTTTGGCTTAAACTAAACCACGGTGGTTGCCCATAAAGGCCCGCTTATAGCCGCTATTGACGAGCCAGATGTTAAACCAAAACGTTGCCGCTAAGCGGCGAGGGGGGAGCTAAACATGGGGTTTTGTGGATACAAGCCACGCGAGTGTGAAACCTGCGTGGCTTGTTTTATGGCAGAGCCATTAACGTTTGCTTAGTGGCCGCAGTTGCCGCTAAAGCAGTCGTCGGTATGGCCAAAACCAATCACACCATTGCAGTGCATGTAGCCTGAGTAAGAGCCGCCGCCGCACTGGCCATTGGCGTAAGTGGCGGTGTTGTACTCCATATCATCGGCGTAGCGGTTTTCGCCGTTTACCTTGACGTAATCTAAAATCACATCGCGGTCGCCTTGGTCGTTATCGTACTCGACGTTCACATCGCCCACAGCGCCACCGGTGTAGGTGTAGTTTTGGTCGTAGCTGGTGAGCGTCCAGTTGGCCACGGGCACGCCGCCAACTAACAAGTTTATGTGCTCGCTACCGGTTACGCCACGAGCGCGCACCGTAATATCACCACCACCTTGGTTGCCACCGTTGTGGTTACCGCCGCCATTGTTGCCGCCGCCATTACTGCCCAGAGTAATATTGGAGCTACCGCTGCTTTGGTAGCCCTCGGTGGCCATCACCATGTAGTCATGGGTACCTAGGTTTAAGCCGTGGCTGGCCCACGCGTTAAAGTGGTTGCCAGTGTTGATGCTACCACCGGTACGTTTTTGCTGGCGCACGCTCCAGTACTGATAAAAAGTCGCGTTGCCCTCAATGGACGGTTGGTTAACACGCTGGGTACGGTAGATGTCGTAAGTGCCACCGTCGGTGTTCACAGTGCCGTAATAGTTACCGTTTTCGCCGGGACGATAGCTGCCCCAGTTATCGACGATGTAATACTCCACCAGCGGGTTTTTGGTCCAGCCGTAAAGCGTAAGGTAACCATTGCCAGAGGGGTTAAAAGTACCAGAATAGTTAACCACACGTGGCCCGCCTGGATTCCAACCTTTACCACCAACCCAGTTGCCGGTGTTGCTCCACGAGGAGCTGTAATTGCCACCCGAGCCAAGCGTCATGCTGACTGTGCCTGGGGCGTCGGTCCAGAACGAGTAGTAATAGCCGTCATGGGTACCGGTTTGGTTAGAGTTGAGTGTTTGCGCATCGGCCGCTGTCATACATAAAGCGGCGGCAGCACCAACAAATGCGAGTAAACCTTTCTTTGCATGCACCTTTGCGGTGTTCATTATTGTCATGGGACTCTCCAGTGTTGCCTGCAACCAATACCACCATTTAGAGGGGCAGGCGTTAAGGGCGACTTGCCTTTAGCGGGCAAGTGTTTACTAACCCGCCAATATTGTTACCGTTAACAGGCGAGCGACTGGCACTGTAGCGATCCGGCAACACATGGTCAACAAGACTATAAGTGTTTTGTGCTCGATATCATGATAAAAGCTCCTAAGTGTTAATGGTGTCGGTTACACCGCTGGGTTGTAAAATCGGGCCATAAACGCCTTGTAAGCGAGTGTTTTAGCGCATTTTTCATGTTCTGTGCACCAGACGGAAAATTGCGATTGTTAAAGGATTGTGGGCAAAGGCAACTGAGCATTGGCTTCACTATTGGGTGGCTGGCGCCTAGAATAGCCGCCGAATTGCAGCTATTAAGGAGCCGTTATGAATCAACAAACCCAAACCGAGATAGAAGCCGCCGCCTTTAGGCGACTCCTAGAGCATCTGGACAGTCGCAAAGATGTGCAAAATATTGATTTAATGGAATTGGCGGGTTTTTGTCGTAACTGCCTTAGCCGTTGGTACCAAGAGGCAGGGCAACAGCAGGGGGTGAGTATCGATAAAGAGGCCGCCCGCGAGCTGGTGTACAAAATGCCTTACGCGCAATGGAAAGAGCAATACCAAACACCGCGTTAATCGGCGGTTAAGGCGATCTTTGTTTAAAGCCTGAGGGTTAACAGTGCAAGCCAGCGGCGACTTTTAAGGCCTAAAGTGCCCCTTAAGCCGATTTTAGCCAATGCTGTGGCTGTGATGGTTAGGCAGGTCGAGCCTCAAACGGGTAGTAAGTGCTCACATAGGGCCGCAGGCGCCACAAGCGCGAGCATCCGACGGGCACAGAATAAAAAAAGGGGGCCAATGCCCCCACAAAATGACTAACACAGTCACGCAACTAAAACGGTACTAAGGCGCGCCTTTACGGCTTATTGGTGTGCCCTTAAGGCGCGGCAATAATTTTACTGACGTAGCTATCAAGGCCAGCAGGGTCTACCGTAGGCCAGCCGTCTTGCCACTGAATGGGCAAAATCTTTAACTTTTGCAGGCCGTTATCCGCGGCCTCATAGGCATGCAACACCAAGTAATCTTGGCCGTTAAAGTGGTAGGCGCTGTTATGACCCACCCCAGGCCAGGCGGGGGTGCCCTTTAACATAACCGTGCCGCCACCTTGGTTCATGTCGCGCCCGTCTTTATCCAGATAGGGGCCGGTTACCGCTTTGCTGCGCCCCACCGCGACATGATAGGTGCTATCGGCGCCGCGGCAGCACTTACCCAGCGATATAAACTGGTAATAGTAACCCTCGTGTAAAAAAATAAACGGTGCCTCAAGCTCGGCCGGGCCGGCTTGCTCGTCGGGTGTTGAGCTGGGCCGGGCAGCCGCGGCTATGGCGTGCCACTGCTGTGGCTCGGCCGGGGCGTTCCATTGCCGGTTGAGTTTAAAGATCTTCAAACCACTCCAAAATGAGCCAAAGCTCATCCATGCATCGCCGTGCTCGTCGGTGATAACGGCCGGATCGATGGCGTTCCAGTTGTCGCGGTTGGGCACCGACTGAATCACAATCCCCTGATCTTGCCAGCCGTAATCTGGCGAGTCTGGGTTTAGGGTTGGGGTGATGGTTAAGCCGATCGCCGAGGTGTTTTTACCAAACGCCGACACCGAGTAATACAGGTAATAGTGATCGTCTTTTTTAATGATATCTGGCGCCCACATGTGACCGTTAAAACCAGGGGCAACCTCTTGCGCCCAGCCAGGCTGCTCGGTAAATGCAGCCCCTTGTGGCCGCCAATGGATCATATCGTCGGAGTTATAAATGGTAATGCCGGGGCCGGTGCTGAATAAATAATAGCGGCCGTCTTCCTCGGCCATGACTGGGTCGTGAATACTGACTTGGTCACCCACTTGGTTGGGTTGCGCGCTGGTGCAAGCTGCAAGGGCTAATGTTAATACCCCAGCGATTAACCGCCAGCACAGTAATATTCGGGATTGCATGGGTGTTCCTCATGGTTGTGCGTCGGCTCGCGGCCAAGCAACGATTATTTTTACAATTGAGCCGGCTATTGGCCTGTTTTAAACCGCCACAGTGGTAGGGTTAAAACAATTGGCGGCCTTTGGGCTATGACCTTGTAGTCGGTATTGTATTATAATAATATTCATATGCAACCCCAGCCGGTGGGCTTTAAGGTGCACAGATAACCCCGTGGTGGCACGGGTAAGCCAAATAAAAAATAAGGGCGGTTACTGAAATGCTGGGTTTTAGGGTTCAACAGTGCAGTGTGGCTTTGCTGCCGACTCGGTGGCCTGCACTGGCAGTGCGCGCTTGTATCGTTACACCGCCTGCGCAGCTTGGGCGGCCGCAACACCGCCGTCGCTACTGGCTAACGGGCCCAGCCCCGCGTCTGAGCGGATCGGGTTGTGTCGAGCAACACACATGAACAACTTAACCGATGTTAAAGACACCTTTGTAACCGGCCCCTGTTGCGGTGTCCCGGTGCACAGGCGTGCTGGCCAATATTCAAACCAATCAACGGCGACAGAGTCGATCTGCGGCCAACAAACGGAGATGCGTTTACGCCATGAGCGAATTGTTTAATATTACCCAAGCCCCTTTCGGGCGTTTACAGGATGGCCGCTCTGTGGAGCTGTACACCTTGCACAATAACCAAGGGATGAGCGTAAGCATTATTACCTATGGCGGCATTGTCACGTCGTTGTTTTGCCCCGACCGCGAAGGCCAAAGCGACGATGTGGTGCTGGGGTTTGATAGTTTGGCCCCCTACGAGACCGACTCGCCTTACTTTGGTGCCTTAATTGGTCGGGTTGGCAACCGTATAGCCAAGGGGCGTTTTTCACTCGGGGGTAAACAGTACCAGCTGGCGCTTAATGAAAACGGCGTAAACCACTTGCACGGTGGCGAGCGCGGTTTTGATAAAGTCCTGTGGCAAGCCGAAACGCGCATTACCGATGCCGCCGAGCTGCGCTTGCGTTACACCAGTGTCGCTGGCGATCAAGGCTATCCGGGCAATTTAACCGTCGAGGCGGTGTACCGTTTAAGCGCCGATAACTGTTTGTCGCTGGACTTTTACGCCACCACCGATGCCCCCACACCGGTTAACCTTACCCAGCACAGCTATTTTAACTTAGCCGGTAAGGGCGATGTACTGGGGCACCAGCTGACATTAAACGCCAAGCGTTACACACCGATCGATCAACAGCTAATCCCCACCGGTGAGTTAGCCCCAGTGGCGGGTACAGCGTTTGATTTTTGCACGGCTAAAACCATAGGCCGCGATATTGCCACAGACGATGCGCAACTGACGTTAGCCGGTGGTTACGATCATAACTTTGTTATCGAGCAGTCGGCGCCCGCCACTTTAACGTTGGCCGCGCAAGTGTACGAGCCAACCTCTGGGCGCGTGCTAACGCTGCACACCAGCGAACCCGGAGTGCAGTTTTATTCGGGCAACTTTCTCGACGGTAGCCTGCAGGGGAAAGGCCGCCAGTTTACCCAGCGCAGTGGTTTTTGTTTAGAGCCACAACATTTTCCCGATGCACCTAACCAAGCTAATTTTGCCGATATCACCCTGCACCCAGGCGAGCCGTATCGCTCGAGTTTGCGTTTTCGTTTTTCTAGCAAAGCTTAGGGGTGCGGCCTGTGTTGCCCCATGTTAAACGTATAAAACAAAGCAATAAAAAAACAGAGGACCAACGATGAAACACACACTCAGTGCACTGCTTGCCAGTTTGGTATTTGGTTGTGCCTTGGCCCACGGCGCCAACCCCTTGTTTAGCGATGTGCTTACTGCCGATCCTGCCGCCATGGTGCACAATGACACTGTCTACTTGTACACCGGCCACGACGAGGCGCCGGACAACAACAGCTTTTATCACATGAACAAGTGGTTGGTGTTTTCCTCCACCGATATGGTCAACTGGCAGGCCCATGGCTCGCACATGAGTGTCGCTGATTTTAAATGGGCAAAAGGCGATGCCTGGGCGGCCCACACCGTAGAGAAAAACGGCAAGTTTTATTTTTACACCACTGTGCGCCACGCCAGCATTAATGGTTTTGCCATCGGCGTCGGGGTGTCGGACAGCCCCACCGGACCTTTTACCGATGCCTTAGGCAAAGCTTTAATAACAAACGATATGACCACTGATACTGATATCGATTGGGATGACTTGGACCCGGCGGTTTATATCGATGACGATGGCCAAGCCTATCTGTTTTGGGGTAACACCAAAGCCTACTACGCAAAATTAAAAAACAATATGATCGAGCTGGAGGGAGAAATTCATACCCTCGATATCCCCGACTTTACCGAAGCGCTGCACGTGCACAAACACGGTGAGTATTATTATTTAACCTACGCCACCGGATTCCCCGAAAAAACCTCTTACTCTATAAGCAAGTCGATCACAGGACCCTGGCAGCACAAAGGCATTTTAAACGAGCTGGCGGGCAACTCTAATACCAATCATCAAGCCATCATCGAGTTTAAAGGTAGATCGTATTTTATTTACCACAATGGTAGCCACATACCCGACGGCGGTAGCTTTCGGCGCTCGGTGTGCATTGACGATTTATATTACAACGCCGACGGCACCATTAAGCGTATCGTAATGACCAGTGAAGGCGTCGATCCGGTTCCGTAAATACCGTTTGACCCCCGTTTTAGTTACCTATTGTTAAGGAGTCACTATGAGAATTTGGATGATGGCGGCGCTCAGTGTATTGCTGGCCGCCTGTGGTGCAAAGTCAAACCATACCGTTACCAGCCCCGATGGCGACATTGTGTTAACCCTGTTGCAGGCCAAAGACGGCAGTGCCATGTACCAGATTAACCGCCAAGGCCAACCGGTGTTATTGCCATCGCCGTTGGGGCTTAAGTTAAACACGGGTGATTTTACTCGCGAGCTAAACATTACCGCGGCGGGTAAACCGGCTTTGCTAACAGAGCATTACAGCATGCACCAAGGCAAGCAAAAAAACATCGAATACCAAGCCCAGCAGCAACGCTTTACGGTGACGAACCCCGAGGGTAAAACCTTGCAAGTGACGTTTCGGGTATCAAACGATGGTGTCGCGTTTCAGTACCGCGCGGTTAATTCAGCCGAGCAACTCATCAGTGTTAACAGCGAGCTGACCGGTTTTGCGCTGCCCGAGGCCAGCCAAGCTTGGCTGCAACCGGTGGCCGTGGCGCAAACGGGCTTTAAAAACACCAACCCGTCTTACGAAGAGCATTACCAAATGGGCATTGCTGCCGGTACCGCCAGCCCCACCGAGGCCGGCTGGGTGTTTCCGGCGCTGTTTAAAACCCCCGCCGCGTGGGTACTGATTACCGAGGCGGGCATGAGGGGCGACTTTCACGCCTCGCGTTTACAGCAACACAGCACCGGCGGTGTGTATCGTATTGGCCCGCCAATGCAACCGGAGGTCACCACCGACGGGGCGTTGTTGGGCAATGCCAAGGGCGAGCTTAGCTCACCGTGGCGCATCATTACGTTGGGCGATTTAGCAACGGTTACGCAATCGACCTTGGGTACCGATCTGGCCGATCCGGCGGTGAACGATATGCCGTGGGTCAAGCCCGGGGTGGCCTCGTGGAGCTGGGCGCTGTTAAAAGAAGAGTCGGTAAACTTTGACACCACTAAAGCTTTTATCGATTACGCCGCCGATATGGGCTGGCAGTACACGTTGATTGATGCCGATTGGGATCAACAAATTGGCTGGGACAAGCTCGCCACTTTAGTGGACTACGCCGCCGAGCAAGGCGTGGGTATCTTAGTGTGGTACAACTCGTCGGGCGATTGGAACGAAACCATATTCACACCCAAAAGCGCGTTGCTCAACAGGGCCGATCGCGAAAGAGAGTTTTCTCGCTTAGAAAAGATCGGCGTCAAGGGGATAAAAATCGACTTCTTCCCCGGCGATGGCCAATCGGTTATGGCCTATTACAACGATTTAGCCCGAGACGCGGCGAAATACCATCTGCTGTTAAATTACCACGGCTCGTCGCTGCCGCGCGGCTTGCACCGCACCTATCCCAACTTAATGACCATGGAGGCGGTGCACGGTTTTGAGATGATTACCTTTATGCAAAACTCAGCCGATCTGGCGCCGGCGCTAATGGCCATGCTGCCGTTCACGCGCAACGTATTTGACCCGATGGATTTTACCCCCACCACCTTTGGTGAAATCCCCAATATTCAGCGGCGCACAAGTAATGGCTTTGAGCTGGCACTGCCGGTTTTGTTTACCTCGGGTATTCAGCACATTGCCGAGACCCCCGACAACATGGCCAAGGTGCCCGCCTACGTTAAAGATTATATGCGTGATCTGCCGGTGCTGTGGGATGAGTCGCGCTTTGTGGCCGGTTTTCCCGGTCAGTCGGCGGTGTTTGCACGGCGCCAAGGCAACACTTGGTATATCGCCGGTATTAACGGTGAAAATCGCGCTACAGACATGACGCTAAATTTGGATTTTATTGCCGGCCACACCGGTGTGATGATTACCGATGGAGAAACACCGCGTAGCTTTAGCCGCACGAGCATGACAGCAAGCGACAAACTGCAGCTGCCGGTAAAAGCACACGGTGGTTTTGTAATGACCTTTAACACTCGTTAGTCACTTGTTGATATTAAATTTTGCAGTGGGCCTAAAGCCGCCCTGGGGTAAAGAATGAAAGTACGTAATGTAAAATCCGCGCTGTTAGGCAGCGTTATCGCAGCGCTTGTATTAAGCGGTTGCAGCAGCCACAGCGCTGGCGTTAAAGCGTCGCACAGTAGCGCTCAGCAAAACAACGCCAGCGCGCTGCCAGAGGGTACGTTTGCCAACCCGCTGTTTGCCAATGGCGCCGATCCTTGGTTGGAGTATTGGGATGGTAACTACTACCTAACCACCACGACTTGGACCTCGCAGTTGGTGATGCGTAAATCCCCAACCCTGGCCGGCTTATCCGAGGCGGCGCCGGTGAACGTATGGTCCGATACAGACCCAGCCCGCAGTTGGAACTTTTGGGCGTTTGAGTTTCACCGGCTCGCCGGTCCCAACGGCCCGCGCTGGTATTTAATGTACACCGCCGGGCAACACGGCACGCTCGATCATCAGCATTTATCGGTGCTGGAAAGCGCCGCTGACGACCCAATGGGGCCGTACCAGTACAAAGGGCATTTTATGCCCAACGAGTGGAACATCGACGGCACCTATCTAGAGTTTAACGATAAGTTGTATCTGCTGTACTCTCAGTGGCAAGCCGATGAGCAGCTTAACCTGATTACCGAGATGGAAAACCCCTGGACCTTAAAAGCCGGCTCGCCCAAAGTGGTGTTGACCCGCCCCGAGCTCGACTGGGAGGTCAGTGGCCGCAAAGTCACCGAGGGCGCCGAAATTCTGCAGCGCGATGGCCGCACCTTTATGATTTACTCGGCCAGCTATTGCGACACACCAGATTACAAGCTGGGTATGATGGAGCTAGTGGGTGATGATCCGCTTAACCCTAACGATTGGAAAAAATACGACAAGCCCGTGTTTCAGCGTGGTAATGGCGTCTATGGCCCGGGGCATAATGGTTTTTTCACATCGCCCGATGGCACCGAAGATTGGCTGGTGTACCACGGTAACTCATCGGCGCAGCACGGCTGTGGTGCCACCCGCTCGGTGCGCGCACAAAGATTCAGCTGGACCCAAGACGGCTTACCGGATTTTGGCGAGCCGATCCCCGAGGGAACACCGCTAGCCATGCCCTCGGGTGAGAACGGCCCTATTAACGTCACCGTGCAAGGGGCGAGGCAACAGCTGGTAAACCGTCATAGTGGCGAGTGTTTGGTGAGTGTTAATGACGTTGGCAAAACCGCCGCCTGTGATACCGATGCCGCTTTGTGGGTGCTCGACGCAACCGCCGATGGCGCCTACCGACTGGCCAACGTCGCCAGTGGCAGCTTTTTAGACAGCCAGCAAAACTCCAGCGCTTGGATCAACACCGATACCCAGCGCTGGGGCGTAACCACCACAGAAAACGGCTGGTTAAAACTGCACAACCGCGACAGTGGTAACAGCCTGAGCAGTTGCAAAGCGCAGCAGTGCGACCAATGGCGCTTGGCGCCGGTGGGTAAGGTGGCGATAATGAGCGTGCAAAGCGGTAAGGCGCTGCAAGCCGGCAGCACCCAAAATGCCCATAACCTGGTGCAAAATGCGTGGCATCATGGCACCGAGCAACACTGGCAGCTACGCCATATGGGTGAGGGTTTTTATCAGTTACACTCAGCGGCCAAGGGCAAGCAATGCGTAACCCTTGAGGGCAACCCCATTGTCCCCGGCGCTAATGCCACAGTGGCCAGTTGCGAGGGGCTGCCCGCTCAGTGGCGCATTGAACATTTAGGCGATGGCTCGGTGCAGCTGATCAACCGCTTTAGCAACCTGAGTTTAAACGTCGACAGTTGTGCGCTGGATAACGAGGCCAATATCTCGCAGGCCCCCACCATGGCCAACGATTGTCAGCGTTTTCAGTTGCGCGAGATTAACTAACCAAACCCCAGGCTGTGCTTGCCCCAAGTGCTAAGCACAGCCAAAACCTTGTTCCACATTATGATAAGCAACAATAAGGAGAGCACCATGAAGTTAAAAGCCTTAGCGGCAATCGGTTTGCTGTGTGCCACCACGCAGTTGTCAGCGAAAACATTAAAGGTGGATATCGCCATTGATGCCAATCAAACCGGAGCGGTGATTAACAAAGATATCTACGGTCAATTTGCCGAGCATTTAGGACGCGGTATTTACGAGGGTGTGTGGGTAGGCGAGGATTCAGCGATCCCCAACACCCGCGGTTTTCGCACCGATGTGTTAGAGGCGCTGCGCGACATTAAAGTGCCATTAGTGCGTTGGCCCGGTGGCTGCTTTGCCGATGAGTACCATTGGCGCGAGGGGATTGGCCCACGGCAAGATCGGCCGGTTAAAGTTAACACCCACTGGGGTGGGGTAGAGGAGCCCAACTCGTTTGGTACCCACGAGTTTTTTGAGTTTGTCGAACTGCTGGGCGCCGATGCTTACGTCAACGGCAACTTGGGCAGCGGCTCGGTACGAGAGATGGCCGAGTGGGTCGAGTACATGACCGGTGAAAAAGGCTCAACCCTTGCCAATGAGCGCCGCGCCAACGGCCGTGAAGAGCCCTTTAAGATTGCCTACTTTGGGATTGGCAACGAGGCCTGGGGTTGTGGCGGCAATATGCGGCCAGAGTATTACGCAGATTTATACAATCAATACGCCACCTTTTTAAAAACCCCAGAAGGTAAAAAACCTAAATTTGTAGCCAGTGGCGGTCACACAGAAGATACCACTTGGACCGATGTGCTGAGTAAAAACATCGACTCTAACATCGACGGTATCAGCTACCACTTTTACACCTTACCCAACAGCGATTGGGACCACAAAGGCCGTGCGATCAAGTTTACCGAGCAAGAGTGGTTTGACACCATGGAGCGCACCTACCGGATGGATGAGTATGTGCGTGCCAATATCGCCACGCTCGATAAAAACGATCCAGACGGCAACATTGGTTTGTATGTCGATGAGTGGGGCACTTGGTACGACCCCGAGCCCGAGCGCGACCCAGGCTTTTTGTATCAGCAAAACACCCTGCGCGATGCGGTGGTGGCGGCGGTGAATTTTAATATCTTCCACCAACACGCCGAGCGGGTCACCATGACCAACATTGCCCAGATGGTAAACGTGCTGCAGGCGATGATTTTAACCGACAAAGAAAAAATGGTGCTCACCCCTACCTACCACGCCTATGGTATGTATAAAGTGTTTCAGGACGCCACCAGTGTTCAGTTCAGCCTGAAAACCGATCAGTACAAGCAAGGTAAAAAGTCAGTGCCCGGTGTCACCGCATCGGTAGCGCGCGGCAAAGATGGCAAGCTGCATCTGGCGCTGGTTAACCTCGATCCGCTTAACGACGCGGCCATTGCTTTGAGCGTCAAAGGCGCTAAGGTAAACCGCGCTGTTGGCCAAGTGCTAACCGCCCAGGCGATGGATACGCGCAACACCTTTACGCAGCCCAACAACATCGCCCCCACGGCGTTTGAGGCGAGCTTAGACGACTTAACAATACCGGCCAAATCGGTGCTGGTGGTCGAGCTAAAATAAACCCCAAGCCGCCGGCACACTAGGGCGGTTGCAGCATAAAAAAACCCGCGCAGTAAACTACTGCGCGGGTTTTTTTGGTTAAGGCGCCGTGCTAATAAGCGGCGCCATTTGCGTAATACGCTTACTGGCAAATATCCCCAGTCACGTTAACCGTTTCAGCCGTGCCCGAGCCCTGAAAGCCAAAGCTTACAGATTGCCCTGGGTTGATCGTGCTGTTGCGGCCTATGTCGCTGGCGGTAAATGGGTTGTTGCCACTTACATCGGCCTCCCAGCTGTTGGTAATGCTCACCGGGTTGCTGTACTGCCATTGCACATCCCAACCATTGACGGCGCTGCTGCCCTCGTTGGTGAGCGTGATGGTGGCGGTAAAGCCTGAGCCCCAAGCGTTTTGAGTCTCGTAACCACAGTTCACCTCACCCGTGCCAGACTGGCTGCTTGATGAGCTTGATGAGCTTGAGCTGCTGGATGAGCTACTGGAAGACGAAGCGTCACCAATAATACCGTAAGGTGCCGGTTGCGTCGCACACGTTGTGGCCGCGACACAGCTCTGGTTGTTCTCGTAGCCCCAGCCTTCGGTGGTGGTGCTGCACAAGGCCGTGGTGCTGCCATACCAGTTACACTGAGCACCGCTGGGAACAGAGCTTTGCGACGAGCTGCTGTGCGATGAGCTGCTATCGGACGAGCTCGAGCTTTGTTTTACCACTTGTAAAAAGGCGCTGGTGTAATTGGCCGGAGATTGGGCGTAAACGCGGTTACTGGTGGCGTTTTGTGCCGGCACTATGTTGCCAGAGGTGTCTAACAAGCCGACTTGTACATCGGTGTTTTCGGCGTTAATCGCTTGCGCTAACGCGTAGGGCCAGTCACTGGCAGCTGCGTTGTTAGCATCCAGCACGAGCACTTGCTCAGGCAGGTAAACGTCGGTGCCGCTGTTTTCAACCAACCGTAAGCTGACTTGGTCACCGGCTGACAGTGTTTGCGCGGTGGCGGTGAGTGAGCCCAGATCGTCCCAGTTGGCACCCGCTGCTGGCAGGTGAACAATGTCTATCGAGGTGCTGCTGCTGGCCTCGGGGCTGCTCACTTGCAGGTTTACGGTAACTGTCTGCTGCGCTTCGGGCTCGGATAAGCTCAGCACCGTCGTGTCGCCACTGGTGCTGCTTAAGCTGTACAAAGAGTCGTCCGCAGCGCTTAGGCTCCAGCTGTAACTTAGGTTGTCACCGCGCGAGCCCGAGCCGTCCAAGCTAATGCTGCCGGCTCCGGCAAAAGTTCCTTTAGCCGGTGTAGCGGCAATGTTGGCCACGACAGGGATAACGCCACCGCCATTACTGCCGTCAAAGCTAACGTCTAGGCAGCCGTGAAAACGCTCGTAGGTGTACAGGTTGCGTCCCCACTCGCCGTAAATTACGTGTCGGCCGCTGCGCTCGGGCACATCACAGCTGGTGTGAAACAAAGCGCCGTTTTTGTCGGCAACCACATTGGGGTTGGCGTTGGGGGCACTGTCGTCGTACTCGAGCACACAGAAGGCCTGGCTCTCAAAGTCGTCCCAGGTTAACGCTTGGCCCACCTGAAACTCAAAATCGGGTTTGGTAATCCAATAGCGAAACTCCTCGGTGTCGTCAAAGTGCGGACCCCAAGAAATATCCCAAGTGATGGTTTGCTCGCCGGCACTCATGGGGCTGGTTGGCCAGTCGAGGGCGCTGTCCCAAGGTGTCGCGCCGCCGTGCCAGGTTTCGCTGTCAAAGCCGCACACGTTGTCGGGCAAAGGGGTTACCCCAGCGCGGCCGACATCGTGAGTGAGTACACTCATAAACGAGTAACCGCCATTTGGATCGTTGGCAAATGCTTGCGCGCAAGTGCTGCCGGGGGCGGCGTTATCGGGTTTGGTGGTGGCGCCGCACAACCAGTTGCGCGACGGTGGTTCTGACATTAAGCCGTGGCTTAATGCGCCGCTACTGGCCAGTAGCATAACGGAGCTAAGCAGTACTTTTTTGTTAAACATAAAGAAATCCTTACGGTATTAATAGTGGGTAACGGGCTATATTTTTTTAATAAAACAGTGTCCCGTTACAGTGGGCAGCCACGTCAGTTACCGCTAGGGCATCCTGCCTTTTTTGTCTTGACGTGGATTGGCTCTCCTTGAAGTCTTGTCGTGCTGTTTTTTACTAGACCGGCTTATGTCAGCGCTACCATTTGATGGTTAAAAAAAGCTTGCTAACGGTCACGTTAAATCTGTTTACAGGTAATTTGTGCTTATTTTTTTGCTTGCTGATGTCAATACCTCGTTGCAGTTGTGATCTTGGGTAAGCCAAGGCCAAGACAGCAGGTTAAAATTTGTAAGGCTAATGCCGTACCACTGAGTAGTACTTTTTTTTTGACAAATCAAACAGCAGCCACAGTAATCGTGAGCAGCCTCACGTTTACTGCGAGTTTTGGCCTCTAAGTCTTCGGATTAAAAATAGCGTGGCTGAGTTAAATTTTTAAAACTGATTAAGAAATCCACATAAAAAATCGTGACTTTACCCGCCAGTGGCGTGCAAAGCGTTTTATATTTGGCTGCACCTAGGCTATTTTTAAGCGGTTTTATCAGGGCGACGTGGTTGCCATGACGCTGTCATGTAAACGGCGATGTAAGTTGGGTTTAGTTGGTTTTTTTTATGGTTCGCACTATTGTTTTGTATGAGGTTTTGCAGGCGTCAGGGAGGGGTGGTGTTGCGTGGGCGGTTGTCGTTTTTGGCATCCGTTGCGCGCGCAGCAAAGCGTGCTGGTAGCACTTTACTGCGCGTCAATAACGTAAACGGCCCATCAGGTTTGGGGAAGAGCCTCTGTTGTTTTTGAATGGAGCTTTGCGCGCCTGCAGTAGAGCTGGTTTGTTGCGCGTAAGAGGTGACTATGCTTGGGCTGATTGGGTGGCTGTACTTTATGAGTGGGTAACCGCTCGTGCCAGAGCAGGGCTTACCAGTGCCACCAGCAGCAGCAACCCTGCAACCAATAAAAACGCTGTCGTAAGTCCTGTGGAGTGGGCGACAAAACCCATCATGGCCGGGCCGATTAAAATACCCGAGTAGCCAACCGTAGTCAGTGCCGGCACCGCCAAGGCCTCGGGCATGGTGTTTTGTTTGCCCACCAGCGAGTACATGATCGGGACTATGTTTGCGCTACCGAGCCCCGCCAAGGCATAACCGATCAGGGCCAGTTGCCAGCTTGCTGTAAAGGTGGCAAACATCAATGCCAGCGCCGCAAATGTTGCACCGCCGGCCAACAGCCAAACCAATCCCGCGCGACGTACCAGCCAGTCACCGGCAAAACGGCCCACCGCCATCATGGTAACAAATGCGGCATAACCCAGCCCCGCCTGCGCGGTGAGCATCTGCTTGTGTTGGTTTAAATAAATGGCGCTCCAGTCGAGCATGGCGCCCTCGGTTAAAAAGGCGATGCAGCACACAGCCCCCAGCAGCAACACAATGCCGTGGGGTATGGCAATAAGAGGCCCGCCGCGATCATCGCGGGTGTGGCCTAGTAAGTGTGGTGAGGTAAAAGTTAACAGCACCACTATCGTTAACGCGACAATCAGCGCCGCCCAAAAAGGTGTTAGCCCGACACTTAGCAGCGCACTTACGGCCACCACTCCGACAATACAGCCAAAGCTAAACAGGGCATGAAAGCCCGACATCAGCGCTCGGCCACTGGCTTTTTCAACAATCACCGACTGAATACTGGCGGCGCAATCGGCCGCGCCCAAGGCCGCTCCAAAAATAAACAAAGTGATGCCCAGCACCCAACTGGAATCGGTGCTGCCAAGTATTGGCAAGCTGGCGCAGAGGGTGATGGCCGCCCACGTAAACACCTTACGACAGCCAAAGCGCGCCGCTAACAGCCCCGCCAGTGGCATGCCCAACAGCGAGCCAACCCCGAGGCACAACAACAGCAACCCCAGTTGCGCCTCGTTAAGTGAGGCGCGCACTTGAGCATAAGGGACCAGGGGTGCCCAAACGGCCAGCGAACAACCGGCAATAAAAAAGGCGGCACGGGTGGCGTGTTGGGTATGGCGATGAGCAGCTTTTGATGTCATAAAGTGGCGTAGGTTACGGAAAAGTGAGACAGCATACCGAAAATTTACCTAGCCTTGGGGCAAATAGTGTAAATGACTATTTATTGGGCGTATACTGCCGGTCTTGGTAAAGCCTGCCGTAAACAAGTAGGATTAGAATAAATAATAACGGTTGCCCTGCCGTCTTATACACATGAAGCATACTCAAATATTACATTAATAAGTGAGAGTAGTAGGCTATGCTTCGCAAACGTTTTTTGGCCCCTGCATTGGGGGTGAAAGTGCTGCTATTGGCAGTCACAGCGGCGGCTTTATTGAGCTGTCAGCAAAGTAACGATTCCTCTGTTTTTGACCCGTCTAACTACAGCTCAGTGTTTGGCGATCAGGTATTGGTGTTTGACGACACCATGGATCAGCGCGCCATCCAAAACACGCTAGATGCGTTACACCAACAACAAAAGCACAATCAATTTGGCACCGAGCGCTACGCTTTGTTGTTTAAACCCGGCCGTTACAAATTAAACGTTACGGTGGATTACTACGTCCAAGCATTGGGGTTGGGGCGGGTACCAGGAGACGTTAAAATTAACGGCACGGTACAGTCCATCGCCTCAACCCACGATAATAATGTAACGACCATGTTCTGGCGCGGGGCAGAAAACTTTAACGTTAAGCCGCATCACGGCAACACTTTATTGTGGGCTGTATCGCAAGCGGCGGCTTACCGGCGCATGCATGTTGAAGGCAGTATTAATTTTGACAAAGGCGGCTGGGCCAGTGGCGGAGTGTTGGCCAACTCGGTGATTGAAGGGCGCGCTGGGCTGACGACCGGACAACAGTGGTTTACCCGCAACTCTGAGCTGGGCCGCTGGGTGGGTGGCAACTGGAACCGGGTGTTTGTTGGTGTTAAAGGCGCACCGGTAGATCTGTGGCCAGAGCAGCCCACCACCATCATCGAGCAAACCCCTGTGGTGCGTGAAAAACCGTTTCTTACCTTTGATGACGCTGGTGAATACGCGGTGTTTGTGCCGGCGTTTAGGCGCAACACCCGCGGCGTAAGTTGGCGCGATGGAGCAGAGGCCGGCGAGCTGATAAGCCTTGATGAGTTCTATCTGGCGATGCCCGAGCGCGATAGCGCAGCGAGCCTTAACCAAGCCTTGGCTGAGGGTAAACACCTGTTATTTACCCCAGGCGTTTACGCACTTGATCGAGCCCTTAAGATAACCCGCGCCAATACCGTTGTGTTGGGCATTGGTCTGCCTACGCTGGTGCCGCAAGCGGGTACAGCGGGGCTTTCGGTGGCGGATGTGAGCGGGGTCAAGTTAGCCGGGATTATGGTTGACGCAGGGCCGTTAAACTCAGCGGCTTTAATCGATGTGGGGGCGCAAAGCACAGCGGCAAAGCCCGCCGCAGACCATCACAGTAACCCGAGCAGTTTGCACGATGTGTACTGTCGGGTGGGGGGCGCAACCGTTGGTCAAGCCGAAATCTGCCTGCGTATAAACAGCAATGATGTACTGGTGGACCATGTTTGGTTGTGGCGCGCCGACCACGGCGCCGGTGCCGATTGGGACATCAACAAAAGCCGTCATGGTTTAGTGGTTAACGGCGACGACGTGACCGTTTACGGCCTGTTTAATGAACACTTTCAGGGCTATCAAACCCTTTGGAATGGCGAGCGCGGGCGCACTTATTTTTATCAATCCGAGATCCCTTATCAGCCACCGAGCTTGGCTGCCTGGAACGATAACGGCAAAGCCGGCTTTGCCTCTTATAAAGTGGCCGACCATGTGCAAGCGCACAATGGCTGGGGCTTGGGGGTGTACAGTTTTTTTCGCGGTGAGGCTACCGTGGCCAATAATGTACGGTTAGAAAACTCGGTTGAGACGCCCGATAACCCGGGCATTTCTATTCGTCATGTTGTTAACTTTAGCGGCTTAAACGGTGGCATTAATCATGTGATTAATGGCCAAGGGCCGGCCACCGAGGTGGGCCAGTTAAATTTATACTCGGGGTTTGAGGGCGGCAAAAAAGAGCCCAAATAAAAGCATGTAGCGGTGGCGCGCTTGGTTATTAAACCCGAGCAAGAGTTTAGGCGCCCTTAAGTTTAGGCGCAGTGGCGATGCTACTGCGCCTGATAAAACGTGGTCTATCTCGGCTCAGCCTACAGCGCCTAAATCGGTACTGTTCCGTTAACGCTGACGCTATAAACCGCGGCTTGCGGCCGCCTTGGCTTGGCGCATTGTTATTATTTGTGCAATGCTAGGCCTGTGCCGCGCTTTGCATCGTACCTCCCTCTGACGAGCCGCTAGAGTCTGTTGCTGTGGCGCAATATAGCCGCCATGGATTTCTGTTTAAGCCTTAGCCTACGGCGCTTTACCGTGACCGCACAGCGGCGTTTGTGTAGATTGCCCTTTCGTTTAACCGTAAATATGACGTATCTTAATGTCCGCATAAGCACACGGGTGTGTCGCTTAGCTCAAACCCCTAAGTGCCCATTTTGTAGAGGTCAATATCCGATATGTACGATGGTGAAAAAATTAACAGCATTACCCATCTGGTGGGTGCAATTTTGGCGCTGGTGGGGTTTGGCGCGTTACTAACCATAGGTATCCAACAGTTAGACGCTGCCATTATCGTCAGCTTTATTATTTTTGGGGTCACTTTGGTTTTGCTGTACGCCATGTCCACTTTGTATCACAGCTTTCGCTCGCCGCGGCTAAAGGCGGTGTTTCAAAAGTTAGATCACGTGTGTATTTATTTGCTCATCGCCGGTACCTATACCCCCTATATGCTGGTTACCATTGGCGGCAAACTGGGCTGGATTATGTTGGCCGTAATCTGGGGTTTGGCGCTGATCGGATTGCTGTTGGACACCTTGCTAAAAAAGCGTATTGAGTGGCTGCAAATTATTATTTATCTGGTTATGGGCTGGGTGTGCGTGGTGGTGTATCAGGATCTTGCGAAGGGTTTTCCCAGCGCTGGGCTTAACTGGTTGTTGGCGGGGGGGATCACCTACACCGTGGGGGTGATTTTTTACGTGTTGGATACTTTTAATAAGTTGCGCCACGCCCACGGGATTTGGCATTTGTTTGTGTTGGCGGGCTCTTTTTGTCACTTTGTCTCGATCGCGGCTTACGTGCGCTAAACCGCTAGGGCTTGGCACCGTGGGTTTCCCCTAGTGGGTGCCAAGCTCTGTGCTATTACTGGGCTTTTAGGTTGCCGCAGTCGGAGCCTAACCATTTGCCACTGTGCGTCATGGTGATGTTTTCTTGTTTGCCATTGATGTCTGTGGTGGTTTTAGACTCACCCGAGTAGCTTTCATCGCTATAAAAAGTGACCGAGCCGGAGCCGTTGTTGAGCTTGCCGTCGCAGCTAAAGTTGACCACCGTTTTACCACCTTGCTTGGTGACGCTGGTGGTTTCGCACTCGCTGTTCTCTGTTACGGTAATGTCACCTTGCTCGGCGCGCTCTTTACTGACGCAGGATTTAAACGCCTGGGTTTTAAAGTCAAAGTTAAGCCCTTGCGACTCCATCATGCTGGCCATCATTTTTCTTTGCGATTCGGGCATTTGCTCAAGTTGTTGACGCATTTGCGCCATTTGTTTTTCCAGCTCACCGCTTTCGGTTGTAAAGTCTATTTGGTTTTCCCACAGCCCCGGTTTTATCGATGGCGACTCGGCGTATGAGGTTTGGGCTATTGTCGCAAGCAGTAATGCTGCGCACAGGAGCGATTTTTTCATAAGAGCATCCTTGGTTATGTGAGGGTTACAATATCAACGTGAAGCATTAATGTTATTGTGCTGGGCGCGACACAGTGCAGGGCGGCGCAACTGTGCTTAGGCGCATGCTTAACCATAATCAATATTAGGCCGCTTCGCCACCCATATCGCGGTCGGTTTGCGGCGGTTTTTACGGGCCGGACGGCCGTTTTAAGTGTTAATTAGCGGGCACTTGGAGGGCTCGCGCAATGGCGCGCTGCCACTCGGTTACCATTTGTTGCCGTTGTGGCTGGCTGATGGCGGGCTCGCAGCGCCGGTCAAGCTGCCAGCTTTGCGCCACCTGCTCGAGATCGGCAAACACACCCAGCTGTAAGCCTGCAAGTCTTGCCGCGCCCAGCGCAGTGGTTTCGATCACCTCGGGCCGCTCGGCGGGGATATCTGTGATGTCGGTTAACGCTTGCAGCAGCCAGTTATTAGCGATCATGCCACCGTCCACCCGCAGTGTTGCCGGGCGTTTGCCGGCGTCTATGCTCATCGCCTCGAGCAGGTCGTGGGTCTGATAGCACACCGCCTCGAGTGCGGCGCGGGCTAGCTCGGCACGGCCGGTGTCTCGCGTCATGCCGCATATCAGTGCGCGAGCATCTGGCTCCCAGTGGGGCGCGCCCAAACCGGTAAAGGCTGGCACTAAATAGACACCGCGATTGCTGTCGAGCGATTCGGCCAGCGCCTCGGTGTCGCCGGCGTGTTGAATAATTCCGAGCTTGTCGCGCAGCCATTGCACTGCGGCGCCAGCAATAAAAATAGAACCTTCTAGCGCGTATTGTGGTTTGCCGTTTAAACGATAGGCGAGGGTGGTCAGTAACCGGTTGTTAGAGACAACCGGGGTGTCGCCTGTGTGCAACAGGGCAAAACAGCCGGTACCGTAGGTGCTTTTGATCATGCCGGGGCTAAAGCAAGCCTGGCCAACCATGGCCGCGTGTTGATCCCCCGCAACACCGGCAATAGGCCGTTTAATACCGTCTAGGCCCTCAGTGGCGGTGCCAAAATCGGCGGCGCAATCTAACACCTCGGGCAACAAGGACTTAGGAATATTAAACAGCGCTAGTAAATCGTCGTCCCAGCGCTGCTGGTGAATATCAAACAGTAAGGTGCGGGCGGCGTTGGTGGCATCGGTGGCGTGGACTTTGCCGCCGGTAAAGTTCCAGATCAGCCAGCTGTCGATGGTGCCAAAGGCCAGCTCACCTTGCTCGGCGCGCCGGCGGGCGCCTTTTACGTTTTCTAAGATCCAGGCAATTTTTGTGGCCGAAAAGTAAGGGTCGAGCAGCAGGCCGGTGCGCTGGCGCAAGGTGTCCTCGTGGCCTGCGTTTTTTAAGGCTCGGCAGGTTTCGGCGGTGCGCCGGTCTTGCCAGACAATAGCGCGGTAAATGGGCTTACCGGTGGCGCGATCCCACACCACGGTGGTCTCGCGCTGGTTGGTAATGCCAATGCCAATAACGCTGCGCGGCTCATCGAGCTTAGCCAGCGCCTGGCGACACACCTTTGCGGTGACTTGCCAAATCTCTTCGGCGTCGTGCTCTACCCAGCCATCGTTTGGAAAGTGCTGATCAAACTCACATTGAGCACTGGCCAGTGCTTGGCCCTGAGACGAAAAAACAATGGCGCGACTGCTGGTAGTGCCTTGGTCGATAGCCAGAATGTTGTTGCCCATAGTGATCTCCGTTTGGTTTTTATCGCTCAAGCGTAACACGACAAACGCGCCTCGCGCTGACCGGCCTGTGGTTTTAATCAAAGGCTAAAAAAACAGTGTAGGACGGTAAAGGTAAACACATAAAATAGAGGTGCCCTAAAGCCGCGCTCGCATGAGTATCGCTTATCAGTGCCAAGCCATGCCACGTGTTTTAGATCGGTGCATCGATATCAGCAGACGCTGCAGTTTGTTGCGTGGCCGGCGGGTTGCTGCTGGGTTGTTATTCAGCGCCGGCGTTTATAGGCCGAGACCGCTTACGTCCCGTAAAAGGCGCCTACAGGTTAGGTTGGCCCCAAGCAATACCCGGTCTTATTGTATTATAATAGTTTGTTTGACTATAAGGGTGTCGGATTGGCACGTAGGTGCGGAGTTCTCACGTGCATTCCGGTGGGCTTGGTCTCTTTGCGAAACTTCGCACATGTTGACCCGACTTTAGAGGGCTTTTCTGTTTTTATTGCAGAAAATGAAAGCTGTAGGTGAAATAATGTACAGGTCAGCTTAGTTTATAGGTAAGATAATTAAGTGTTTTAAGGGTGTTGACTGCCGGCCTTGAAGGTATTAGCATTCAATTTGTAATACAAGTGGCGAGCTAAATGGGCCTTTATGGCGTTTTGTGAGCGTTACCATTGTTTGGCGTGGTTTGTATTTACAGATAATAAAATAGAGGCATGCGTGGGCATAGGTCCACGCATGTGAAAATAATGAACGGAGGAAAGCTATGTTTAAGCGAAGTGTGCTCAGCTCATCCATTGCCCTGATCGCTGCGTTGGGCTCGGCCCAGGTTGTTGCCCAGGACGAACAGCTAGATTTGCTTGAAGAGGTCGTTGTTACGGGCATTCGTGCCGGCCTGAATAAAGCCATTGATATCAAGCGCGATTCCATGCAAATGATGGACGCAATTATCGCAGAAGACATCGGTAAATTGCCCGATAGCAACGTGGTTGAGTCATTGCAGCGGGTGCCTGGTATTCAGGTAACCGACCGCGCCGACGGCGAGGTTAACACCGTAACCATCCGCGGTTTGACGGATGTTAGTACGACTGTCAATGGCCGCACCGTTTTTACCGCGTCTGGTCGCGGCATGGCGCTGGCGGATCTGCCTTCTACTCTGGTATCGCGCATTGATGTGATTAAAAACCGCTCGGCCGGCCAGTTTGAAGAGGGCATCGCCGGTCAGATTGATGTGCACACCTTCCGTCCGTTCGATTTTGATGGCAGTAAGGTCTCCTTGGCGGGCCGTGGCGTGTACAACGAAGAGTCAGACAAAACCGATCCCATCCTCAGTGGTTTGTTCAGTAATACTTGGGAGACAGGCGCCGGTAAGTTTGGTGCGTTGGTAAACTTATCTTACGCCGAAACCAACTTTCGCACGCAATCGGTAACCCCCGGTGCGATGATGCCGTTTATGACGGAAGACCCGCTAGAGGGTTTTACGCCGTTACAAATTATTGGTGCCGATACCGGTTTTTGGATGCCCGGTTTGGATAACGGTTTGTCCATGGCGGCGGGCTCCACCTTGGACATGAACGGGGTGGATAAAGAGTATTATCTGTCTCGCGACGCGTTTATTATCACCGACTTTACCGGTGAGCGCGAGCGCACAGCGGCCAATATCTCGCTGCAGTATGCGCCCAATGACTCATCTACCTATACCTTTGAGTCTATGTACACCGGCTATCGCCAGGATACCTTTAACTCCATGCACTTCTCCTTTGTGGATTGGTGGGGTGACTTAGGCATGCTGGGCAATATTGAAGACAGCTTTGAGCTGTTTGAAGGCACCAACGTTATTAAAGAGCGCACCGTGGCTCGGCCGCACACTTTTACCAGCGGCGACTACGCCACTAACGCGACCGACTCAACCATGTTTGCCTTGCGCGGCGAGTGGGATATCTCTGACAACTTCAGTTTAGAGTCCGAGCTGGTGTACCAAGACAGTGAATTTAACACCAACTTTATCGCGATGCGTGGTAACGGTGGTGGGCGCTATACCACCACGGTCAACTTTTCTGACGATGCTGGCATCAGCTTTGCCGATGATCCGAATACCCCCGATATTGACGAGGGCGACCTGACCGATATCACCCATTGGGATATGGGCGATATGTACGACAGCGGTGCGCGTACCGAAGGCTCTGCAACAACTTTTACCATCGACGGTGAGTACCTCAACGAGGGCGGGTTATTTCATACCTTTAACTTTGGCCTACGCTACGACGATCACGATGCCTCTGAGTATGCGCGGGATCAAAATGCGCCAGTTTGTCAGGATGCCGATCCGGCTAATTGCACCTTTGCCAATTACGTAGATGAGGGTATTGCCCACATTAACAAAGACTTTATGTCCGGTGACTATAATGTGCCTGGCTCTTGGGCGGTTGCCAATGGTCCTTATGTTTACGACAACCGCACTATGTTTTTGGGTTTGTATGGCCTAGACCCCTCTGACCCCTTGCTGAAAGAGTTCAGCGTCAATGAGGTGAATACGGCGTTGTACGCGACGGCGCAGTTTGAAACTGAGCTGGCTGGGATGCGTGTTGATGGTCAGCTAGGGGCTCGTTACGTCAATGTTAAGACGGATACAGACTTTATCGATCAGGTGGAGCAAACCACCGCCCATGGCTCAACCACCATTGAAAAGTTTTTGCCCAGCTTGACGGCGCGGCTGCACTTTACCGATGATTTGCTGTTGCGTTTTAATTACGGCGAAACTTTGCGCATGCCGGGCTTTCTCGACTTGAACTCTACCATCAACTACGACGACGATTTGTCGAATGTGGGTTATGGCACGGCCAATGGCGGTAACCCCAACCTTGATCCGACCACCTCTAAAAACATCGACGTGTCGTTAGAGTGGTATTTTGGCGACGCCAGCTCGGTTTACTTGACGGCGTTCCAGCGGGACATTGAAGGTTTGGTGGTCGGCTTCCGCAATGCGGTGCAGCGCGATATCGAAGGCTATAAAGTCAATACCTTTATCCTCTCGCAGCCGGATAACGCCTCTGACGGTAAGTTGTCGGGCATTGAGTTGGGGGTTAGCTACTTCCCCGAAGATCTACCCGGTGCGTTGGATGGTCTAGGTGTACAGGCGGCACTGACGCTGCTGGACTCTGAGCAAACCATTCCACAGCTGAGCGATGTTGGCGAGGTAATTGGTAGCGAAGACGTCGATATTATGGGCGTGTCGGATACCTCTTATAACATCACCTTAGTGTACGACCGCGAGTCGTTTGACGCTCGGTTGGGTTATGTATGGCGCTCGGACTTCCTCAATAATCACGAGGCGGCTTTGTTTGCCAACCCGTTGGGTGTTTATCGCGACGAGCAAAAGTCATTGGACTTTCAGCTTAACTACAACGTCACGGAAAACTTAATTGTATCGTTTGATGCCATTAACTTGACCGACGAGATCTCACACAGTCGCTACGGTAACAGCCAGTACGGAACCTTTGGCAACTGGAAGATCGCCCGCACCTTTGCGTTGGGTGCACGTTACAGCTTCTAATTTAGCGTTAGCGACAGTCAGTCGCTGTAACCCCATCTCGGCCGCTTGCTCGGCCGAGGTTTTCATTTTGCTTGCCGGAAGCGCTCCGGCGGCACACTTCGGGTTGATCCCGAATCCGGTGGCTGGCCAGATGCCAGCGATCGGGGCGGCGTTTGTGCGCCGCACGGTTCCGTCCAGTTGCGGGACTTATGTTTGGCTGTAAAGGTGTGCGTCGGCTATGGGCAGTTGGCCACAGTTAAAAATTTGCAGTTATTCATGGACTCTTCTTTTTGCCCCCGCTTGCGGGGGCTTTTTTATGCCCGTCAATAGCCCATAAATTTAACCGTTTATCACCGGTAGCGGGTCATGGCGCTTGATTCAAAGCCGGCTAATGGATACCTTTAGCGATTATGGGTGAGGTGATGCCCTGTGGAAAGTGAGAGATCGCATGGCAGTACTTGAAAGAAATAACAATTTATCGCAACGCATGACTCAGCAGCTGGGTCGTGCGATTGTCTGTGGCGAGTATAACCCCGACGAAAGTTTACCGACCGAAGCCGAGCTGTGCGAGCAGTTTGGCGTTAGCCGTACAGCGGTGCGCGAGGCGGTTAAAATGTTATCGGCTAAGGGGCTGATATCCAGTCGTCCGCGCCAGGGGATTCGCATTATGCCGGAGGAGGATTGGAACATCTTCGACTCTGACTTATTGCGTTGGTCGCTCGAGGGTAACCCGTCGCTCAAAGTGCTAAAAGAGTTTTTGCAGATGCGCATTGCTATCGAGCCCGAGGCGGCATCGCTGGCGGCGCGCTTTGCCCGCCCCGAGCGCATTCAAGCCATTGGCGATGCGCTAGAGCGTATGCGCATCGCCGCCGATAAGGGCGAAAACGGCTTAGAGCCCGATATCGATTTTCACATCAGTATTTTATACGCCAGTGAAAACCGTTTTTATATCCGCCTGCGGGATTTTACCCGAACCGCGCTCAACGTCAGTATCAGCCATACCAACGTGATTAAAGGCAACCCCGACGGGGTGATTGACGATCACGCTAAAGTTTACCAAGCGATCGCAAACGGCAACCCCGAGCGGGCTAAAAACGCCATGTTTTTACTGATTGACGAGGCCTTAAGTTTTATCGAGCAAGCGCTGGCCGAGTCCGATGGCCTCGATCCCGCCGCCGAATAGCCGCCCTGAGCAGTATAATCTAACGCGAATAGCCGTTAGCCCTCTATATACCCTATAATGTATTTCATCAGGCCATCCGCGTGGGTGGCCATTTTGTTTTTGTCAATATATGGGATACATCAATTGAGTAAACGCCAAGGTCCACCTGTGGACCCTTTCGCCGAGCGAGAGGCGCAGAAGTACGACAACCCGATTCCGAGCCGCGAAGCCATTCTAGAGTTGCTGGACCGGCAGGACGGACCTGTCACCCACCCCGAAGCCTGCGACCTGCTGGGCTTAGTTACCGAAGACGACATCGAAGCGCTGCGCCGCCGGCTGATTGCCATGGCGCGCGACGGTCAGCTGATCAGCAACCGCCGCGGTGCCTTTGCCCGCGTCGATCGCTTAGATATGGTGCGCGCACGGGTTCAGGGCCATCGTGACGGTTATGGCTTTGCCGTGCCGGCCGAAGGCGGTGAGGATATCTACTTGCACAACCGTCAAATGCGCCGAGTGTTTGATGGCGATGAAGTGCTGGTGAGGCTGCAGGGTGAGAGTTACCGTGGCCGCGAAGAGGGCGCCATTGTCGAGGTGTTATCGCGCAATACTGCGACCTTAGCCGGCCGCTTTATTAAAGAGGACGGGGTGCAGTTTTTGCGCCCCGAAAACCGCCGCGTCACCCAAGAGATCATGATCGCCCAAGGCGCCGAGATGAACGCCACCTCCGGTCAGATCGTGGTGGTCGAGATTACCCGTCAGCCCGATAAACAATGGCCGCCGCAAGGTAAAGTGATTCAGGTGCTGGGCGATCACATGGCGCCGGGCATGGAGATCGAGCTTGCCATCGAGGCGCACTCGATCCCCAATCAGTGGAGCTACCAGGCGCTGTCCGAGGCCGAGGCGCTGGCCACTGAGGTCGATGAAGACGATAAACAGGGCCGGGTTGATCTGCGCGATTTGCCGTTTGTTACCATCGACGGTGAAGACGCGCGCGACTTTGACGACGCCGTTTTGTGCCAGCCGCGCAAAGGTGGCTGGCGCTTATACGTTGCCATTGCCGATGTGTCGCACTATGTGCGCCCCGGCAGCGGCTTAGACGACGACGCCAAACGCCGTGCCACCAGTGTGTACTTTCCCGACCATGTAGTGCCTATGCTGCCGGAGAAAATCTCCAACGGTCTCTGCTCGCTTAACCCACACGCCGACCGCTTGGTGATGGTGTGCGAGATGAACCTAAACGGCGACGGCAGTGTCACCAGTTATAAGTTTTATGAGGCGATGATTCACTCCCATGCGCGCATGACTTACACCCAAGTCGGCGCCATTATCGAGGGTGATAAAACCGCGTTGACAGAGCACGCCGCGCAAGTGGACGACATAAAAGCGCTGCACAGTTTGTATCAAGTGTTGCGCGATGCGCGGGCCGAGCGTGGCGCCATCGATTTTGAAACCGTCGAAACGCGCATTTTGTTTAACGACGAGCGTAAAATTGACGACATAGTGCCGGTCAAGCGTAACGATGCGCACAAGCTCATCGAGGAGTGCATGCTGTGCGCCAACGTGTGTGCCGCGCGCTTTTTAGAAAAACACAATCTGGTGGCGCTGTACCGCGTGCATCAGGGCCCCACCGCCGAAAAACTAGAAAACCTACGGGAGTTTTTAGGCGAGTTGGGCTTAGGCTTGGGCGGTGGCGACGAGCCCACCTCGGCCGATTACCAAGTATTGATGGAGGCCATAAAGAATCGCGCCGACAGCAATATGATTCAAACCGTGATGCTGCGCAGCTTGCGCCAAGCCGTGTATCAGGCCGAAAACGAAGGCCACTTTGGCTTGGGCTACGAGGCCTACGCACACTTTACCTCCCCCATCCGGCGCTACCCAGATTTGCTTGTGCACCGGGCCATACGCTCGGTGGTGCGCTCGTCGCAGGCCTCGGCTCATGTGCAGCGGGTCGAGGGGGTAAAAGACATTCCGCGCGGTAAAATCTACCCCTACGAGGTGTCCGATATCGTTGCGCTGGGCGAGCATTGCTCGTTGGCCGAGCGCCGCGCCGACGAGGCCACCCGCGATGTGGTGAGCTGGCTTAAGTGCGAGTACTTAGAGGATAAAGTCGGCGAGGTGTTTGAGGGCATCGTCAGCGCGGTGACCGGCTTTGGTGTGTTTGTCGAGCTAAAAGACATCTACGTTGATGGCTTGGTGCACATTACCGCCTTGCCGCACGATTATTACCGTTTTGATGCCGCTAAACATCGTCTGGTGGGGGATCGCACCCGCCAGGTGTTTGGTTTAGGCGACGAGTTAACGGTCAAGGTTGTGCGCGTTAGCCTAGAGGAGCGCAAAATTGACTTTGAGCTGGACTCGGTAAAATCGGGTCGTCGCGCTGCCACCAAAGACACTCGTGGCTCGGGTAAAGGCCCAGGCAAAGGTAAAAAGCCGGCTAAAAACCCAAGGCAAAAATCAGCCGCTCGCACGGGCGCAAAAGCCGATGGGCAACGACAAAACAAACGCAACACGGGTGGGCAAAAGCCTCATTCGGCCGCGGCCGATCATCAAAAACCACGCAAAAGGAGGCGCTCTAATGTCTCTCAAGCCGACTCGTCGGTTCGTAAATCGGCGCAAGCTGCAACAGTTCGATCGACGCAAGAGGACACAACGAAAACAAGCCAATCATTATTTGCGAAGGCAGCGGCTGGATTTAAGAAGACGCTGGCGAAGCTTAAAAAGAAACCTTAGGCGCAATAATGCCATGCTGTTTTGGCGTAACAAGCACGGTGGCGAGGCGCCACCCTTGGAGAGCGACAACTCGTGAGTAAAACCGAGACGCTGTACGGACTGCATGCGGTTACGACAGTTTTAAAAAGCGCCCCCGAGCGGGTGTTAAGTTTGATGGTGCTGCAGGGCCGGCAAGATCAGCGAGTGCAAAAAGTGCTGCAACTGGCAGCGCAAAATGGCATTTCAGTCGAGCAAATAGCGCGTAAAAAGCTGGATACACTGGCCGCCGATGGCAACCACCAAGGCATTGTCGCCCGCTGCCGGCCGGGCCAGGCTCACGATGAAAACTTTCTGTATCAGCTGCTCGACAACCTAGACGAGGCGCCGTTTTTACTGGTACTTGATGGCGTCACCGACCCGCATAATCTGGGTGCCTGCTTGCGCTCGGCCGATGCCGCCGGGGTGCACGCGGTGATCGCCCCTAAAGACAACGCCGCCGGTCTTAACCCCACGGTGCGCAAGGTCGCCTCGGGCGCGGCCGAATCGGTGCCGTTTATTCCGGTGACCAATTTGGCGCGCACATTAACGCAGCTGCAAGAGCGTGGCCTGTGGTTGCGCGGCGCCGCCGGCGAGGCCAGCACAAGTGTCTATCAAGCCGACTTAACCGGCCCCATGGTGCTGGTGATGGGTGCCGAGGGTGCCGGCTTGCGCCGTCTAACGCGCGAGATCTGCGATCAGCTGATAAAGATCCCCATGGCCGGCAGCGTGAGCAGCTTAAACGTATCGGTAGCCACCGGAATCTGCCTGTTTGAGGCGGTGCGCCAGCGCACGAGTTAACCTTAAGCGGGCCCATGATGCCGCATTTTTGTGCTAATATGCGCGCAAATTGCGCCAACCGAGGCTGAACTTCATGCATTGTCCTTTTTGCAGCGCCGATGACACCAAAGTGATCGACTCACGTTTGGTGGCCGAGGGTGATCAGGTGCGCCGGCGCCGTGAGTGTTTGGCCTGTCACGAGCGCTTTACCACCTACGAGATCGCCGAGTTAGTAATGCCACGCATTATTAAACAAGACGGTACCCGCGAGCCTTTTAACGAGGTCAAACTGCGCGCCGGTTTACAGCGTGCACTCGAAAAACGCCCGGTATCTGTCGAGTCCATCGAGAGCGCTATCCACAACATCAAACACTTTTTACAGGGCACCGGCGAGCGCGAGGTCGGCTCGCGACGACTGGGCGAAAAAGTCATGGATGAGCTGCGCGAGCTGGATGAAGTGGCCTATGTGCGTTTTGCCTCGGTGTACCGCAGCTTTAAAGATTTACACGAGTTCCGTCAGGAGATCGATCGTTTAGAAGCCCACGAGAGTCATCCGCCGGTTAAAAAGTAGCGTTACACACCCTGATTCGGGCCTGTTCCCATGACACTGGATACATCAATCATAGATCGCGTCTATATGGCCGAGGCGCTCGAGCTTGCGCGCCGCGGCTTGACCAGCACAACACCCAACCCGATGGTGGGCTGCTTGTTGCTGCGCGATGGGCGCATTATTGGCCGCGGTTGGCACCAGCACGCCGGTGGCCCCCACGCCGAGATTAACGCCCTGCGCGATGCGGCGCAAAACGCCGGCGACCAAGCCGACGACCCAAGCGCCTGGCGCCGTGCGGCGGCCGGCGCTACTTGTTATGTCTCGCTCGAACCCTGCAGCCACACAGGGCGCACCGGCCCCTGCGCCGAGGCGCTCATAGCAGCGGGTATTGTGCGCGTGGTGTACGCCATGGAAGACCCCAACCCGCAAGTCGATGGCGGTGGCTTTATGCGCTTGCGCGAGGCCGGCATTCAGGTGTCGGGGCCGGTCTCAGAGGAGCAAGCGCTGGCCTTAAACGAGGGTTATATCCGCCGCATGATTTACGGCCGCCCTATCGTGCGCTGCAAACTCGCCATGAGCCTGGATGGCCGAACCGCAATGGACAGTGGTGAGAGCCACTGGGTTACCGGCCCGCGCGCGCGCGAGGACGTACAGCGTTTGCGCGCCGCCAGCTGCGCTATTATCAGCGGTGTCGACACGGTACTTATGGATAACGCCAGCTTAACCGTGCGCCGCGAGCAGTGGCCCGAGGCGCCGGCCGAGGGCGAGCTGCGTCAGCCGCTGCGGGTCATACTCGACTCGAACCAGCGCTTGCAGCCCGATTGCGCATTGACCAAAAATCACTCGGCAATTTTGGTGTTGCACACCGGGGGTGAACTGCGCCACCAGTGGCCCGAGCATGTCGAGCATTTAGCGCTGCCGGCACTCAATGGGCGGGTGCGCCCCGAGGCGGTGCTGGACGAGCTGGCCCGCCGTGGCTGCAATAATGTTTTAGTCGAGTCCGGCGCGGTGTTGGCGGGCAGCTTTTTACGCCGTGCGCTGCTGGATGAGATCATCATTTATATGGCGCCCAAATTGCTTGGTCATAAAGCCCGTGGGTTGTTTGATTTGCCGCTGGATAAAATGTCCAGCTACCTCCCATTGCAGATAAAAGATATCCGCGCGGTGGGCCACGATTGGCGTATCACCGCCGTGCCAGATTTAGACAGTTAAGAGGACGCCAGATGTTTACCGGAATCATTGCAGCGGTGGGAGAGGTCACAGAGCTGACCCCCAGCAACGGCGATATCAGCTTGCGCATTAGCACAGGTAAGCTGGATTTATCCGATGTGCAATTGGGCGATTCGATCGCCAGCAACGGCGTTTGTCTAACGGTGGTCGATCTGCCCGGTGATGGCTTTCGCGCCGATGTATCGCGCGAGAGCTTGGCGCTCACCACCATCGCCGATTGGCGGCGCGGTACAAAAATTAATTTAGAGAAAGCCTTAACCCCCACCACGCGGCTGGGTGGGCATATTGTCAGTGGCCATGTGGATGGCGTCGGCGAGGTCATCACCCGTGTTAGCGATGGGCGCTCAGAGCGGTTTCGGTTGCGCGCGCCTAAAGCATTAGCCCGCTACATTGCCCACAAGGGCTCAATTACCGTAGATGGCATCAGCCTAACCGTTAATAAAGTGGAGGGGGCCGAGTTTGAGCTGAACATTGTGCCTCACACCTTGGCCGAGACCATCATGGGCGGCTATGGTGCCACAAGCAGAGTTAATTTAGAGGTGGATGTGCTGGCGCGTTACCTAGAGCGCCTGTTGCAAGGCGAGGGCGCGGCGACCACCAATGGCGATATCACACTCGAATTTTTGACAGAGAATGGCTTTAATCGATGATGAAATTGAACACAGTAGATGAGCTGATCGACGATCTGCGTCAGGGTAAAATGATCATCCTGATGGACGATGAGGACCGCGAAAACGAAGGCGACCTCATCATGGCGGCGCAACATGTGCGCCCCGAGGATATTAACTTTATGGCGAGTCAGGCGCGCGGTTTAATTTGCCTGACGTTAACCCCCGAGCGCTGCCAGCAGTTGGGCTTACCGCTTATGGTGCAGGACAACAAAGCCAAATACTCCACCAACTTTACCACCTCGATCGAGGCGGCCGAAGGGGTCACCACGGGTATTTCAGCGGCCGATCGGGCGCGCACTATTCGCGTCGCCTCGGCCGAAAACGCCGTGCCGGGGGACATAGTCCAGCCCGGTCATATCTTTCCTATTATGGCGCAACCGGGCGGTGTTATGAGCCGCGCCGGGCACACCGAGGCAGGTTGCGATCTGGCCCGTATGGCCGGCTGCGAGCCGGCCTCGGTGCTGGTCGAGATCATGAACGCCGACGGCTCTATGGCGCGCCGCCCCGATCTAGAACAGTTTGCAAAAAAACACGATTTAAAAATAGGCACCATTGCCGATTTAATTCACTACCGCGCCACCAAAGAGCAAACCGTAGAGCGCATTAACACGCGCAACGTCGCCACCGAGTACGGCAACTTTGAGTTGCACACCTACCGCGATTTAGCCCGTGGCGACTTACACTTTGCCATGGTCAAGGGCGCACCGACACCGCAAGACGAAACCCTAGTGCGTGTGCACGTGATGAACACCGCGCGGGACTTACTGACGATAAAGCGCCCGCAGGTTAACGGTGTGTGCACCTGGACTTACTCGCAATCGTTAGCGCGCATCGAGCGCGAGGGTAAAGGTGTGTTGGTGTTGTTGTGCCACGATGAGACAACCGCCGAGGTGGAGGAATCTATCGACTGGTTGCTCTCGGGCCGGCCGCCGCGGCGCAGCCCCGATGTGGTGTACAAACAAGTGGGCACCGGCTCGCAAATACTGCGCGATCTAGGTGTACGAAAAATGCGCGTGATGTCGGCGCCTATGCGTTTTTCGGCGCTGTCGGGTTTTGATTTAGAGGTGATGGGCTATGTCGGCCCAGAAGACGATTAAGTCAATAACTGTGGCAGCTGCACTAGGCTGGGCAAGTGGTCTGTAAACTTCAGCGCCGCTTTAAACCCATAGTTACAGCCGCTAATGAAACGTTACAATACAAACTACACAGTAAGAGATAGCGATTATGAGCAACACAATTATCGAAGGTGATTTTTCAGCCTCAAGTGGTCGGTACGCGCTGATTGTCAGCCGCTGGAATAGCTTTGTGGTTGAGAGCTTAAAAAGTGGTGCGCTCGACACGTTGCGCCGTCACGGTATCAGCGACGATAACATCACTCTTTATTACGCACCGGAGGCGTTTGAGTTTCCGTTGCTGGCACAAAAAATTGCTGCCAAAGGCGAGTTTAATGCAATTATTGCCTTGGGCGCGGTGATTCGCGGTGGCACACCACACTTTGAGTATGTCGCCGGTGAATGCACCAAAGGCTTGGCGCAAGTGTCGCTCGAGGCAGGCATACCCATTACCTTTGGTGTGCTGACCGTCGACTCCATCGAGCAAGCCATCGAGCGCTCGGGCACCAAAGCCGGCAACAAAGGCGTCGAGGCGGCCGCCACGGCACTCGAAATGGTTTCATTACTGGGTAAGATTTAATGACTGCAAGCGACAGACAAGGCCCCTCACCATCGGCGCGACGCAAAGCACGGCACTACGCCTTGCAGGGTTTGTATCAATGGAAAATGTCGGGCAATAGCGTCAATGTGATCGAGACGTCGTTTCGTACCGAGTACGATATGAAAAACGTCGATGTGGCGTACTTTCATGAGATCTTGCACCAAGTGCCAGCGCGCTTAGATGAGGTGCAGGCGGTGTTTGAGCCACACCTACAAGATCGCTCTGCCACCGAGCTGGACCCGGTGACTGAGGCGTTACTGCGTTTATCGGCTTACGAGCTAAAGTTTCGTCTCGATGTGCCCTACAAAGTGGTGATCAACGAGGCGGTGAGTTTGGCCAAAAAATTTGGCGCCACCGACAGCCACAAGTTTGTCAATGGCGTGCTCGATCGCGCCGCCGTCGATGTGCGCGCGCTGGAAGTTAAAGCCCAGCGTCAATCGCGCTGATTAAAGCAAGGGGCTACCCGTGAGTGCTGGCGAGTTTGAGCTGATCAACCATTATTTTAAAACGGCGCCCGACGCACTCACCCCAGCGACAGTGTTGCTGGGGATCGGTGATGACGCCGCGCTGCTGCAACCCGATGCCAGCCAAGCGCTGGTGGTGGCCGCTGACACTTTAGTAAGCGGTGTGCACTTTCCGGCCGATGCCCCAGCGCAAGAGGTGGGCCAGCGCGCGCTGCGGGTTAACTTAAGCGATATGGCCGCCATGGGCGCTGTGCCCCATTGGTTTACCTTGGCCCTGACGCTGCCTAAACACTGGTGCGACGATACGCGCCGCCAGTGGGTGGCCGAGTTTAGCCGCGGTTTAAAAGCCTGTGCCGAGCAGTACCAGTGCCACTTGGTTGGCGGCGATACCACCAGTGGTCCACTGAGCATCAGCATCCAAATGCTGGGGCAGGTGCCGGCTAACGCTGCCTTGCGACGCGATGGTGCCAGCGTAGATGATTTTGTTTTGGTCACCCACACATTGGGCGATAGCGCCGCCGCGTTAGCTTTGCTAAATAACCATGTCGCCGCGGCCGACCACGCCTGCACAGAAGCCGACCGGCAGTATTTGCAGGGGCGTTATTATCGGCCAGAGCCGCGTATTCAGCAGGGGATTGTGTTGCGCGATATCGCCAGTAGCGCACAGGATATCTCCGACGGCTTGCTGGCCGATCTGGGGCACTTGTGCGCGGCCAGCGATGTCGCCGCCGAGATCGATCTGGCAACCTTGCCTCAAAGCGCTGCGCTGCAAAAATTTGCCCCGCAACAAGCCTTGCGCTGGGCGCTCACCGGTGGCGATGATTACGAGCTGGTGTTTACCGTGGCCGAGCATAAAATGCCGCTGCTGGCGATGGCGCAAGCGCAGGGCAACATCCACGCGAGTGTGATCGGCCGCATTGTCAGTGGTGCCGGCGTACACTGTGAACTCGATGGCGCCCCTTTTAGCGTCGACACAACAGGTTACCGACACTTCTAATGAGCCAGCCCAGCCCCTTACCCATGCCCACACCTCGCCAGCTGTTCAGCAACAGCAGCCATTTTTTTGCCTTTGGTTTTGGCTCGGGATTTGCGCCTAAAGCGCCCGGTACCGCCGGCACACTGGCCGCCATCCCCGTGTATTGGTTGATCAGCGATTTAAGCTTGCCCTTGTACCTGCTTTGGCTGTTGGTAACCTTTGCGCTGGGGGTTTATTGGTGCGATAAAAGCTCGCGCGCGCTGGGGGTGCACGACCACCCAGGAATCGTTTGGGATGAAATGGTGGGCTATTGGCTCACCATGGTGCTGGCGCCACCGGGTTGGTATTGGATGCTGGCAGGTTTTGTGTTGTTTCGCCTGTTTGATATTGCCAAGCCTTGGCCGATCTCGTTGGCCGACCGTAAAGTGTCCGGTGGTTTTGGCATTATGATTGACGATGTTTTAGCCGCAGTGTACGCCTGGTTGGCGCTGCAGTTATTAATATGGCTATTACTATAAGCGTTGCAGGGTAAAAGCAACAACATAGCGGGAGAGGGCTATGAGGCGAGTCAAACTGGCGGCGGTGTTAAGCGGCTTAATCTTTTGTAGCGCAGCAGCCGGGGCCGAGCTAACGGCGCAGATGTTGGCCAATGGCACCGCGCTGATCAGCATCGATGGCAAACAGCGAATGCTGCGCGCCGGTCAAACCAGCCCCGAGGGGGTAACGCTACTGAGCGCGAGCCGCGCCGGTGCCGAGGTAGAATACCAAGGCGAGCGCTACAGCTTAACCCTCTCGAGCCACATTGCCACCAGCTTTGCCAAAGCCGACTCGATCGAGGTAAGGCTCAACCAATCCCGCGGCGGCCACTATCGCTCATCGGGCATGATCAACGGCCAGAGCGTAAAGTTTTTAGTGGATACTGGGGCCACTTATATTGTTATGGGGCTCGAGCAAGCTGAGCGCTTAGGCGTAGATTACAAACGTGGTACGCCCAGCGTGGTGACGACGGCAAACGGCCAGGCGCAAGCTTACACCGTATCGCTGCGCAGCGTTGCCGTTGGTGGCATTAGCCTGAACCAGGTGCGCTCGGTGGTGGTAACAAACTTTGCTATGCCAGAGATTCTGCTGGGCAACAGTTTTCTCGGCAATGTCGATATGTCCACCGATAATGGCGTGTTAGTACTGCAAGTTACCCAGTAACGAGGGGCAGTAGGGCGCCAATACCGCCTTTTTACAAAAATTTAACGCACAAGAGAGACGTTAGTGACCATACAATTTGTCGCGTCATCGAAACTGCCCACACCGTGGGGAATGTTCGTTATGCATGGTTTTTGCGATAACGATCTAAACAAAGAGCATCTAGTGCTTACCTTGGGGGATATCAGCGGCCCCGAGCCGGTGCTCACGCGGGTGCACTCAGAGTGTTTAACCGGTGACGCTCTGTTTAGCATGCGTTGCGATTGTGGCCCGCAGCTGCAAGCGGCGATGCATAAAATAGCCGTTGTCGGGCGCGGTGCGATTTTTTACCTGCGCCAAGAAGGCCGCGGTATAGGCCTGTTAAATAAAATCAAAGCCTACCATTTGCAAGATTGTGGCGCGGATACCGTTGAGGCCAATGAGCAGTTAGGCTTTGGCGCCGATATGCGCGACTACAGCATTTTAAAACCCATGATGGATCACCTAACAATCCACTCGCTTAAACTCATGACCAACAATCCGCGCAAGGTAAAAGCCCTAGAAAACATGGGCATTACCGTTGCTGAGCGCATCCCCCATCAAACCGGTCGCAATGCACACAACGAGAAATACCTGGCCACCAAAAAAGGTAAGCTAGGCCACTTGTTTGACGATGCCAACAACGACATAAAATTACCAAAGGTGTAAACATGACAATACGTATTGCCATTGCTGGCGCGGCAGGGCGCATGGGTAAAGTTTTAATTGAAGCCACCGTTGCCGCCAATGGCGCAGAGCTAACGGCCGCAATTGTGCGCCC
>Ga0209075_1000305_pt1 | contig 46852 bp, 52 predicted proteins | sample Stecom2011_FD_187523 | JGI IMG/M metagenome (GOLD analysis project Ga0209075, IMG submission 187523) | Agricultural soil microbial communities from Utah to study Nitrogen management - Steer compost 2011 (SPAdes) (version 2) | ecosystem: Environmental > Terrestrial > Soil > Agricultural land...
CATCGAGGAATGGAATACGCTTGGTCTCAGCCTGTTCCGCGACACTGCGAGCCGTTTCTGGCGAGATGGTGGATGAGTCGATAACCATCGTGCCCTCGGGTAGAGCCGCCAGCAACCCATCTTCACCCAGATACACAGCTTCAACGTGCTTGCCTGCCGGTAGCATGGTGATCACGCACTCAGCTCCTTTGGCCGCTTCGTGGGCTGTATCTGCCGTTTTTGCGCCTTCTGATACCAGCGCGGCTACTGCATCTTTTGACAGATCAAAAACGGTTACTTCGTGCCCGGCTTTCACAAGGTTGCTGGCCATTGGGCCACCCATGTTGCCCAAGCCTATGAAGGTAATCGTTGCCATAATCATCCCCTTGTTTTTGTGTTCGGTTGAGTCGGCCGCCACTACTCAGGCGGCCGGTCAGGCTATTTTTGGAAAAAGCTGTCAATCCACTCGCTGTCCATTTCTTCCAGCGACGCGTAACGCCAGCGGGGCTGTCTGTCCTTGTCGATCAATAGCGCACGGACACCCTCGGCAAACTCGCCTTTAATCAGGCAGTTTTTAGAAAGTATGAGCTCCTTATCAAGCACTTCCCGAAGGCTATCCAGGCGGCAGTTTTGCAGGTGCTGCCAGCACAGAGCCAACGACGTTGGCGATGCAAACGCCAGAGGCTTGGTTGATTTGGCCAACCAGCCGTCACCGCCGGCCAGTTCTTTCATCTGTGCAACCATTTTGGCCAGATTGTCGGCATCGGTTACACGATTGATCTCATCGAAGTGAGCCCGCACCTGAGATTCCGGCAAGGCATCAGCACTTTGGTTTTCATGCTTTCTAAGCACACTACCCACGACAGCAAATGCATCTTCGCCCTGCCAGTTGTGCGCCGTTAAATCCGCGACCACGGCTGCTTTAACTTCATGCCTGATAAAGCGATCGGCAAGGCCCACAAAGATGGCGTCAGCGGCATTCATGCGAGCGCCGGTCAACCCCAAAAACAGGCCGGTGCGCCCTGGTGTGCGGTTCAGGAACCAGCCTGCGGCTACATCCGGGTAGAGCCCTATACTACTCTCTGGCATTGCCAGCATAGAGGCTTCCGTAACAACCCGATGGGAGGCGCCGGCCATGATGCCGATACCGCCACCCATAACAATCCCGTGGCCCCAACATACAACCGGCTTGGGATAGGAGTGGATCATATAGTCCAGCTCATACTCTTCCGTAAAGAAGGTCTCTCCCGCGCTGGCACCTCCGCCACTCTTGGGCTCGGTCATGCTTCGGTAGAGCGCCACAATGTCACCGCCAGCACAAAACGCCTTGTCGCCTTCAGCTTCAATCCAGACAGCGCGAACGCGATCGTCCTCAGCCCAGATTTTGAGCTGAGGCGTCAGCATCCGGATCATCTCAAGAGACAGTGCGTTCAGCGCTTTTGGCGTATTCAGCCTGGCAACAGCAATTACTGCGCCGTCGGCGGCCTTCCGCTCTTCAAAGACAACCGGCTGGTTACTTTCTACAGATTGTTGATGACTCATAACAATTCCTTGAACCCTATGCCTCAGGGATTAAAAGGCTTTTAGCGGTTTTTCCATTCCGGCTTACGTTTTTCCAGGAAGGCATTCACGCCTTCTTTCTGGTCTTCGGTGGAAAACAGCTCAACAAAAAGTTCACGCTCCATGCGCCAGCTGTCGGAATGGCTGCGGCCATCGCGGGAGCTCATCACCAGCGTTTTGCAGCGGGCAACGGAAGACGGGCTCTGCTTGCAGGCCATTTCAGCCAATTCCAGGGCCTTTTCCAGGCCTTTGCCACTGGGGACCACTTCCTCAACCAGGCCGATCTGCAAAGCCTTGTCGGCCTTCACTCTCTCGCCACACAGAATCATGCGCTTGGCCCAGCCTTCGCCCACAATCCAGGGCAGGTTCTGGGTTCCGCCAGCACAGGGCAGCAAGCCAACCGTCGCTTCTGGCAAAGCCATCTGCGCATGCTCTTCGGCAATACGGATATCGCAGGCTAGGGCGCACTCAAGCCCGCCGCCCATGGCGTAGCCGTTAATCGCAGCGATGGATACACCACGGAACGCGGTCAATACCGCAAATGCCTCACCAAAGAGCTGAGCCATTTCATTGGCACGGGCCTTATCGCCATCGGCAAAGGTTTTCAGGTCAGCACCGGCGGAGAAAAACTTCTCGCCTTGCCCGGTCAGAACCAATGCAAAAATATTCTTGTCCTCATTAAGCTCACGGACGATGTTTGTCAGCGCAGCCAAAGAATCCACTGTCCAGGTATTGGCCGGTGGATTGTTGATGGTCAGTATTGCAATGTGTTCGCGTTTCTCGAGCTGAATCAGATCGCTCATCATCCTTCTCCTGTTATTTTTGCGATTTATTGAATGGCCTCGGCCACACCGTCATCCAACAAGCGACGGGCAATAATCAGACGCATAATTTCGTTGGTACCTTCCAGAATCTGGTGCACACGCAGGTCGCGCAGGAAGCGCTCCAGAGGGTACTCCCGTATATAACCGTAGCCTCCGTGCAACTGCAGTGCATCATTCACCACTTCAAAGCAGGCATCAGTTGCGAAACGCTTCGCCATGGCGCAGTGCAATGTAGCTTCAGAATCGCCGGTATCCAGTTTATAGGCACCAAGACGAACCATCTGCCGGGCTGCCACCAGATTGGTTGCCATATCTGCCAGTTTGAATTGCAACGCCTGGAAAGCGGCCAAAGGCTTTCCGAACTGTTGCCGTTCGTGCATATAGTTGCGGGCTCTCACCAGCGCAGCTTGGGCACCACCCAAAGAACAAGTGGCAATGTTAAGGCGCCCACCATCAAGGCCCTTCATGGCAATGGCGAACCCGTCGCCTTCTTCACCCACACGATTAGTGACCGGAACACGTACATTTTCAAGGTTAACGGTACGAGTTGGCTGGCTGTGCCAGCCCATTTTCTCTTCGTTCTTGCCGTAGGTGATACCTTCCGCGTTGGCCGGGATCACAAAGGTGGAAATACCCTTGGCGCCTGAATCTGCCGCACCCGTGCGCGCCATCAACACAAGAATGTCCGTCTCACCGGCACCGGAGATAAACATCTTGCTGCCATTGATCACATAATCATCGCCATCTCGCACAGCTTTAGTGCGCAAGCTGGCCGCGTCAGAACCCGCACCGGGTTCGGTCAGGCAGTAAGATGCAAGCAGCTCCCCGCTGGCCAGTTTCGGAACCAATTCCTGTTTAAGGTCATCAGGCGCGAAGCTCGCAACCATCCAGGTCGCCATATTATGAATCGTGATAAATGCCGCTGTTGAAGGGCAGGCAGAGGCCAGCTCTTCAACAATTACAGAGGTATCCAGCCGGGAAAGGCCCATGCCACCAAGCGTCTCCGGGGTATAGATGCCCATAAAACCCATTTCGCCGGCTTCTTTCAGAACGCTTACCGGAAAAATATGCTCGTCATCCCACTTGGCTGCGTGGGGCGCCATGGCTTTTTCAGCAAAGGCTCGAGCTGCCTCGCGGAACGCCAGCTGGTCTTCAGTGAGGTTAAAGTTCATCGCTTTTCTCCACGTTCTCCAGATTAACCTGGCTAAAGAATCCTTGTTCACTCGGGATGAAAAAAGGGGTCGGAAACAAGTTCCGACCCAAACCAACCCACCTTACAAAGCAATTAACGCAGCTGGATAGAGAAGTTTGCTTCAGATGAGGTTGCCTCACTGGAGAACCAACGGGAGGTAACCGTTTTAGTCTCGGTGTAGAAGCGCACCGCCTGCTTGCCGTATGCGTGCTGATCACCGTAGAACGAACCTTTCCAGCCGGTGAATGAGAAGAACGGCAGGGGCACAGGAATGGGGATGTTCACACCCACCTGCCCCACTTCAATTTCATGCTGGAACTTACGGGCTGCACCTCCGGAGGCTGTAAAGATGGAAACACCGTTGCCATAAGGGCTCTTGTTAATCAGCTCGATGGCGCTTTCCAGACTGTCCTCTTCCATGCAGGCCAACACAGGGCCGAAGATTTCTTCGTTGTAGATGTCCATTTCGGTGGTCACGCCGGTAAACAGTGTAGGGCCAACCCAGTTGCCATCGGGCAGTCCGTCTACAGTGCAGCCACGACCATCCAGAAGCAGGTTCGCTCCCTGGGCCTCACCCGTGGCAATAAGTGCTTCAACACGCTCTTTCGCCTTGGGGGAAATGACTGGTCCATAGCTGGCACCGGAGTCGTTCCAGGCACCCGGGCGAATCTTCGCCATGGCTTCTTTCAATTCAGGAATCCAGGATTGGGCTTCACCCACAAACACGGCCACGGAGATAGCCATGCAACGCTGACCAGCTGCACCTACAGAGGCGCCAACCAGAGCATTGATTACCTGCTGTTTATCAGCATCCGGCATGATCACCATGTGATTTTTGGCGCCAGCAAAGCTCTGAACGCGCTTCATGTGGCGGGTACCGGTTTCGTAGATATAACGGCCCACAGGCACAGAGCCCACAAACGATATGGCTTTAATGGCAGGGTCAGTAAGCAGAACATCCACCTGTTCCTTGCCGCCATGAACAACCTGCAACACGCCCTTGGGGGCACCAGCCTCTTCAAACAGCTCAGCAAGTCGCATCGGAGTCAGCGGATCCTGCTCGGAAGGCTTGAGAATAAATGTGTTGCCGCAGGCGATAGCGAGGGGGAACATCCAAAGAGGGATCATCGCTGGAAAGTTGAACGGCGTAATACCTGCACAAACACCCAGTGGCTGGATCCAGGAGTGGGTATCGACTGTACGCGCTACGTTTTCAACCGTCTCACCCATCATCATGGAAGGGATGTTGGCCGCATGCTCAACCACTTCAATACCGCGCCACACATCACCTTTGGCATCATCGAAGGTTTTACCGGTTTCCTGAGAAAGAATTTCTGCAATTTCGTCGTGATGTTCTTTCAGCAGAGCCTGGTAACGCATCATCACGCGGGCACGCTCAGAGACCGGAACCTCTTTCCAGGTTTTGAACATCTCGCCAGCCGTATCGATTGCCTTACGCATTTCAGCATCGGTTGCGCATGGAACCCGGGCGATCACTTCGTTATTGGCCGGATTGGTCACATCAATCCATTCGTTGGTCTGGCTCTGAACAAATTCACCAGCAAGGTACAGTGGAACGTTTTTCATGTCGGTATCCCTGTTTGTTGTTGTGCGAGAGGCTGGCCAAAATCAGGATCACTTTGGCTATGTATGGATAGACCTTAGCACGCCCATCAGCACTTGGTGATTGACTAAATTTCGACCTTGATGGACTATCTTTCGATTACAAGATGGTGAGCAGCAGTAACAATCATGATTCAAACCTCCCAGTGGCCAGTGCCCAAAGACAGCATTCGCTATGTGGTGCCTGCCTCTATTATCAGTCTTTTGTCTGAGCACCCACTTACGCGTGATCTCTACCCGCTGGCCTTCGGCCATTACCGCCGAGCCACGGGACACCACATGCACCGGGAGAATCACCGCGACAATCTTTTGATTTACTGTACCGATGGCCGGGCATTCCTGAACGTAAAAGGTGTGCCCTACACACTGGAGGCAGGAGACCTTCTCTTGCTGCCTGCGGGCGCCAGCCATCGCTACACAACAGATCCGGATAATCCCTGGACGATCCACTGGGTTCACTACACCGGGCCGCTGTCAAACGAGTTCCATAAGTACATGGGGTTTGATGATTCAACACCTGTCCGTCATCTGGGGCGCCAACCCAGGCTCTTAGTGGATTTTAATGGCTTGCTCTCCGTTCGGCAGACTGGCTTCCGTGCACAGGGGCTGATTCATGCTGCCAATCGACTAAGGCAACTGCTTGCTGCAATCCCCATCAGCATCGATGAAACAAGCCATGAACGAAAAAGCGAACTGGATACCATCAACAACTATATGCACGAGCATCTGGACAAGCGCATCACCCTGGAGCAACTAGCGGATCTTGCCGGGCTATCTCCCACGCACTTCGCCACGCGCTACAAAGAGCAGACCGGAACCTCTCCCATTCAGCACTTTTTGCACCTCAAGGTAGAACGCGCCTGCCAGATGCTGGACACCACAAACCTGAGTTTTGCCGAAATAAGCCATCGCCTGGGCTATGACGACGCTTATTATTTCTCCCGACTGTTCAAGAAAGTAATGGGGCAATCGCCCAGAGACTACAGGCATACACCAAGGCACTAACAATGAATTGGCACGGCACAACAGGCCAGTTACTGCCTTGCCGCCATCTACGACTTTTGTTGGAGTAACGAAACCGCTAGTCTTCGGAACAAAGACACAATAAAGAGCACACGAAATGGCTACGCATACATTTGAAATTGATGAAACCTTCAATGTACCCCGCAGCAGGGTGTTTGCCCTGTTTGCCGACCACCAAAGCTTCGGAAAGCTACTGGGCGCACCCGTAAAGCGCATCAAAAACAGCGGCCAGGCCGACCCTAACGGCTTGGGTTCTGTGCGTAAGGTTGGCATTGGCCCTTTTGGCCTGGAAGAAACCGTCACCAGCTTCGAACCGGACATACTGATTGAATACACAATCACCAGCATGAGCCCGATTCGCAATCACCTGGGCCGGATTCGCTTTGAGGATACGCCGGAAGGTTACACCCGCGTGCGCTACCGGATTACCTTTGAAGACCGCGTTCCCTACACAGGCAAACTGCTTAGCGCTGGCCTGGAGAATGCCATACGCCGCGGCATGAAGAAGGTACCAAGGCTGGCCTGAGCCGCTTTATTCAAGCGAAACAAATCGTTACTTGATGGATATCAGATAATTGACCTGAGGCAATTGTTGCTATCCATCAATTTTGTACTCTCCGCGCAACTTGCAATATCCGGCGATATAGCCGGCCTTCCTTTACTGCGGAGATCAAGATGGCGAACGAGCCGATTGTCCTGTTCGATAACGGGCATCATAAGTGCCTGATGTTTGATTCCCTGGTCACCGGAGAAGGTGTCCAGTCCAATCAGTTCCTGCTAGTCGATGGCAAACACGAGGCCCTGATTGATCCGGGCGGCGACCTTACCTACACACCCCTTGCGGTCGCGGCCTCCAAGTTTATGAACATAAAGGACATGGATTTTGTGTTCGCATCTCACCAGGACCCAGACATAATTGGCGCCATCGACCGCTGGATAGTCCATACCAATGCGAAAATTGTGACATCCAAACTGTGGGCAAGGTTCCTCCCTCACCTGGTGTCCAGCTATGTCACCAACCAGCTGAGCGGAAGCGTTTATGATCGCATTGTCAGCATTCCGGATTCGGGCGCCAACGTAAGGTTCGGGGATTCCTACCTGCAGTGCCTGCCAGCCCACTTCATGCACTCGGTAGGGAACCTGCAGTTTTATGATCCCGTCTCGAAAATTCTGTTTTCAGGCGATCTCGGAGCGTCCATGGGCGCAGACGATGACCATCTGCCCGTAAAGGATTTCGACCAACATATTCCTCACATGATGGGATTCCATCGGCGCTATATTGCTTCAAACAAGGTCTGCCGACTTTGGGCCAATATGATCCGGGATATGGACGTTGAAATGATCGTACCTCAGCATGGAAAGCGCTTCGAAGGGCCTGCGATGATTGACCGCTTCCTGACCTGGGTAAGCAATGTTGAATGTGGTATCGACCTGATGGTGCAGGACAACTATCGTGCCCCTGTTGACTACATCTAAGCGCCAAACGGGTAACCTGAGGGACAGGTCCGTCAAATAGACCTGTCCCAAACTGCTATTCTTGCGTAAAATCCCACCTTTTCCCCAGCAAGTATGAGGCAGCGCAAAAAATGGGCAGAGCCTATCAAAACCGCAAAGAATCCATGGCCAAAACGGCGGCGGCCAAAACCAAGGTGTATAGCAAGTACGGGCGCGAAATTTACATGTCGGCCAAGTCTGGCGGTATAGACCCCCAGGCCAACCTGTCTCTGCGAGGGCTGATTGAGCGCGCGAAGAAAGACCAGGTTCCTTCCCATGTTATTGAAAAGGCGATTGATAAAGCCAAGGGCGGCGCAGGCGAAGACTACTCAACCGCTCGCTATGAAGGCTACGGCCCTGGCAACTGCATGGTCATCGTTGACTGCCTGACCGACAACCCGAACCGCACTTTTGGTGACGTTCGACTGGCCTTCACCAAAACCAAATGCAAGATCGGTACGCCTGGCACCGTCGCTCACATGTTCGATCACTGCGCCATTTTCGTTTTCAAAGGTGAAGACGAAGACGCCGTGCTCGAGGCGCTGATGGAAGCCGATGTCGACGTTACCGACATTGAAAACGAAGAAGGCCAGATCACAGTATTCACACCAAACACGGAATACGCCAAAGCTCGCCAGGCGCTGACAGAAGCCTTTGCCGATATCGACTTTGAAGTTGACGAAATTCAGTTCCTGCCTAAAACCACCACACCAGTGGAAGGCGATGATATCCCGTTGTTCGAGAAGTTTTGCGACATGCTGAACGAACTGGATGACGTGCAAAACATATTCCACAACGCAGAATTGCCAGAACAGTGAGCCTGCCAAAGCCACGAGTGGCCATTCTCAAAACCGGTAGCACCTACCCATCCATCGAAGAGCAGTTCGGTGACTTTGAGCAATGGTTCCTGCGCGGGTTATCGCCTGATCTTGACGTTACCGTATTTAATGCTCAGGCTGATGGGCTACCGAGCGACCCAGCCGACTGGGATGGTGTTGTAGTAACAGGCTCACCCGCCATGGTCAGCGATCGCGAACCCTGGAGCGAGCGAGCTGCTCAATGGGTGTTACGGGTGGTTGATATGAACATCCCCATGCTCGGCGTATGCTACGGGCACCAGCTTCTCGCCCATGCCCTGGGCGGTGAAGTAGGCTACCACCCAGAAGGCCGCGAAAGTGGAACCAGAAGGGTCGAACTGCTTGCCAGCGCCCAGGATGATCCTCTGTTCCGCGACATGCCAAGAGTATTCAGTGCACAACTCACTCACATGCAGTCGGTACTGAGCCTGCCCCCAGGCGCTGTTTTACTGGGCCGCAATGAGTTTGAGCCGCATCAGGCTTTTCGGTTTGGCGAGCGCGCCTGGGGCGTGCAGTTTCATCCGGAGTTTTCCAGCGCTGTGATGAAAGCCTACCTCACCGTTCAAGCGCCCGCTTTGGAGCAGGAAGGGCTTGATCCACAAGCCATGATTAACTCGGTTGAAGATGCACCGGAAGCCTCTGGGCTGCTGGAGCGCTTCTCTAGATTGGTAAAACACAACCACGCAGGTTAAATCTGCACCGGGCTGCTTATGGCATTGAAGGTATTGCTCGCATTCGTAGTTCTGACACTGGTGGGTGTGGGTTTGTTTCATTCTTACAAACCCCTGCCTCCCGGTATCAGCCATAATGGCGACACACACCCTCTCAATGACGCAATCCTGCTAAAGGATTCGACCAATCATCACAACAATGGCTCAGAAACCCGCGACCACGAAATATTCGACGAAATCCTGCGCCTCATCGGCCAGGCCCAGTCCTTCATTCTGGTCGACGTGTTTCTTTTCAACAGCAGCAGCCCTGAAGGCGTGGAGCACCGTCACCTTTCCGAGCAGCTAACCCATGCCCTGATCAACCGGAAGACAAAACTGCCGGAGCTGGAGATTATTGTTATCTCTGACCCCCTGAACACCCTTTACGGTGGCTCAGAGTCACCCTGGTTTCAGGCGCTTCGGCAGGCTGGCATTTCCGTAACAGAAACCAACTTGCGCCCGCTTCGCGACAGCAATCCAGCATGGTCTGCCATCTGGCGGGTCTGCTGTCAGTGGTTTGGCAACAACTCTGAAGGTGGCTGGCTGCCAAATGCCTTGGGCACACAGCCAGTTACTGTTCGCAGCTACCTTGCCTTGCCCAACTTCAAAGCAAACCACCGCAAGGTTCTGGTTACTGATGAAGGGGATAAGCTACGCGCCCTGATAACATCTGCCAACCCTCATGATGGCAGTAGCCGGCACAGCAACATTGCCATTAGCTTTACTGGCCCTGCGGTTGCTGATGTTCTGAAAAGTGAGCAGGCGGTTCTGGCCATGGCATCTCAGTACAACCCAGTACTGGACGCACTGATTAGCCGGACAAGCTCACAACTATCGACGGCTGAGTCGGCTGATAGTGCGACTGGCTCCGTTGCAATCAAAACAGAATCGGCCATTCGGGATACCGCGCTCGAAATGATCGCCAAGGCCCAAAGCGGCAGCCGCCTGGACCTCGCCTTCTTCTACCTCTCGCATCGCGGAGTAGTCACTGCCCTGCTTGACGCGCATGATCGTGGTGTACAGGTGCGGGTGCTTCTCGATGCCAATAACGAAGCATTCGGCCATCAGAAGAGTGGCATACCGAACCGCCAGGTTGCCCTGGAACTTCACAAAGCCGGCATCCCTGTGCGCTGGTGCAACACCCTTGGGGAGCAGTGTCACAGCAAATTGTTAATGCTCCGCCCCTTGGCAGGCTCCACCGAACTTCTTCTGGGTTCCGCCAACTTTACCCGGCGCAATCTTGATGACCTAAACCTGGAAACCAATGCCTGGGTAGCCGTACCAGCAGATTCGGAAGTGGCTACGAAAGCCGCTGGCTTCTTTGAAACTCAGTGGCAATCGGGCCCAGGTAGTGATCCGGTACTTAGTCTGCCCTATGAGCGCTGGGCTGATAACTCCCGCCTACGCTACTGGCGCTACCGCTTGATGGAAGCCACCGGGCTGTCTACTTTTTAAATCAACCTCTCTGCCCGGCACCTTCGTTACCGAATGTCTCCCTATGCCTTCTGCTTATGCCATCAGGTTTGGTTTTTATCTGGCCTCCATCTAAGCTGGTGCATATCAAAATCCACAATAACAAGGAGATACAGCATTCTCAACAGAGCTGCCATGGTGTTTGAAGGCCAAATCAGCGCCGGTCTGGTGAACATTTTTTGTTCCCTCCGGCGGATGCCTGGGGCGATGTCTGGACCAACCTCCTGCAACCCTTCCGGGCTCTGCCTGTACTGGCAATTTTCGGGCTCAAGGCGAAAGACATCATGGGATATTGCCTGATGTTACTGGTCATCACGGGCGTGATCATCAGCGTGGGGCTTACATGGCTTTAAAAACAGAAAACCCACCGGGGGCAAGGTGCCCCCGGTATCTATAGCGGTTTATAGAACAGCACCACATCCTTGCACGGCACCGTCATAGCCCACCCCATACGCTGAGCAATAACGTTTAAGGTGGCTTCCCGATAGAATACAACGTGCGTGGGGTCCCTCCGATAATGCCACCGGTCAAATTGGTCATCACTGCTCTGAAAGCAGGTCATTATGCCCAACCAGCCCCCAGGCTTTAACAATCCATTCAGTTGGCTGAACACCTTGGCGGGGTAATGTAAATGCTCCACAACTTCTGTGCAGGTAATGAAATCATACTGACGGCTGAGGACTGATTCGGCTGGGTAGAAAAATGGATCGTAGAGCTCCACACCCATACCCGCCTCCCGCATCATTTCTGCAAGCGCAGGGCCCGGACCACAGCCGAAATCCAAACCGCAAGCCCCTGGCTGGATGCAAGCAAGCATGGGCAGGGCAAGTTTTTCAAGAAAAGACCGGTACCCTGTGTCATCCGGATCGTTGTTGTGAAGGTTATAAACGGCACGCTCTTCTTCCGGCGCAAGCCAGTTTACCTGGGCCATAAGGGTTGCCTTGCAATATGGACAACGCAGATATTCCTTGCCCGCCACAACCCTGAACCGCGCCAACAAGGCCTTCTCACAAACCGTGCATGTAGCATTTACGCCCGGACTGACTTTCGAATTCCGCTCGGATACCACCGTCATTTTCTGCAAATGCACCCCAACTCAGTAAGCTCAAACCTGACAAATGTTTCATTGTCATTTCCGGCCATGATGGCCATTTCGTGACAGAGCCCCAAAATATCGCCAGCGCCGCACGCCTATACTGCCAGCCAAGGAAACCCTGCAGTAACGGATTTTCGAAACTAATAACAATCGTAAATCATGACGATGTTAAGGGCTATGCTCGCCCCAGGGACAGGAACATGGACATTTCAAATAGTATGGCTCTTCAGGTGCCACTGATTTCTGCACGCTATGCTCGTCGTTTCATGGAATTCATGGAGCGACGAGGGGTAAAGCGGGCGGTCCTTCTCAGCGACACCAGCATAACCGACTCCATGCTCAATGATCCGGACGCGAGCATAAGCATGCAGCAGATAACGTCAGCACTGCAAAAAGCCGACTGGCTGATGAACGATGAACGGGCGGCTTTCCAGTTTGGGCAACAGTTGGATCTGCCAAGCCATGGTCTGCTGGGCTTTGCAGTGCTTGGCCAAGACAACCCCCGGCAGCTCATCAGTATGATCGTGCAATATCTCCGGGTGGGGCTCCCGCTTATGGACATGGAGCTGCACTCTACCGGATCAACCTTCCACATCCGACTGCTCGATACCTGGGGGCTTGGTGAGCTGGCTCCCTGCGTCACGAAAATGTACATGGGCAGCATTCATCGCGTATCTGCAGAAGTCTGCGATCATTTCAATTTCCAGTTTGCTTTTTCCTCTAACCGCGACACCAGCTCATGGCAATCACTCGCGCCAGACGGCGAGTTCCACTTTGATGCGCCATATAACCAGATTTCCATGGCGCTGAAGGGACAGCCTACCCAAAAGGACACTGTCAGCCTGAGGTTTCTGCTTGCTCGCAGTCGCAACGCCAAAGAAGAAAAAGCCGGGCTGGCTGATGAAACACTGATGCAGGTTCGAGACATGGTTATGAGCCAGCCAGGCCGATCCTGCACCACCGCAAACATTGCCCGGCGCCTGGATATCAGCACTCGCACCTTGCGCCAACATCTTGCCAGTGCAGGTACGTCGTTTCGTGAAGTCAGAAATGAAATTCGTGAAAACTTCGCAACTCTTTATCTGAACGACACCAATGTGCCATTGGAATCCATTGCCGAAAAACTCGGGTTCAGCGATCAGGCAAGTTTTACCAAGGCCTACCGCGCCTGGACTGGCAAGACTCCCGGCGACGTGCGAAAACAATCCCGTAAAACAACCTGACCCCTGACAAAAAAGACGTGACCGGAGCAATTTGAAGCCGGTCACGGTTTCAACATTCTCCGCACCTTCTCTCCGCTTTGAACAAAGACCATGCCGGGAACGGCAATGACCCACAACCACCTTCAAAGGCCTAATACTCGGGCACACTTGCGTTTAAACGCGTGGCAATAGGGTCTTTTGCATGTCCGATCGAGCAGTCCTTAGTCGGTGCAGTCTGCGCGCCCTCCTATAACAACGATGCTTTACAGAGGACGAACTCATGAAACTCAGGAATTCCACCCCCCGTGGTCGCGTAATTGCGCCCGCCCTGGCAGCGGCGGCATTAATGTCCGGCGCCGGGAGCGCTATTGCAGCCCCGGTTTCCACCAACCTCCAATTCAGCTGCCCATTCCCATTGATCGGCGAACAGCCCATCAGTGCTGAAATCAGCGCGGATATTCCAACAAGCGCCGTCGTTGGCACTCCTTTACCCGCGTTTTCGGTAACAGCGATGACGCTGGTAAACGAGGACTCCCGTACCGGTCTTAAACTGGTCGGATCAGAAACGGTGGAAGGCACAGCGGTAAACACCAACCAGATTATTACTGCGGGCCGCACGGTCGAGCAAACCGTTACTCTGACAATTCCCCCAAGCCCCATTCCGTCAGAATCAGGTCCGTTCACGGTTCCAGCGAATGGCCAAGCCCCCGAATTCACCTTTACCGAGCAGGATATCGGCAATGCAGAAATTCGCGTTGGCGGACTGACATTGAATCTGGTGGCCCGCACAGCCAATGGTGACATTGCACCTGCACCGATTGGCGAAATCACGACCAACTGTACCCTGCTCGCGGGTCAGGATAACTTGCTCCAAAACGTTACCGTCGAAGGTGACGTTGTCGAAACACCACGTATCGCAGTAAGCCGCACCGACGTAGCCTTTGGTAATGTGCAGGCAGGTCTGACCAAAGATGAAACCGTTACTCTGAGCAATACTGGCAATGCTGCGCTGGGCATCAACAGCATCTCGATTGCTGGCACAAACGCCAGTGCATTCATGCAAAGCAACAGCTGCAACACCATCGCAGCCGGCGCAAGCTGTGACGTAAACCTTACTTATATTCCAGATGGCGAAGGCCCACAGAGTGCAACTCTGACCATCAACTCAACCGACGCAGAAAACAGCTCTGTCGACGTTGCACTGACTGGCCGCAGTGTTCTGGCACCCGTGCCTGAAATTGCTGTAACACCCGGGTCTGTGGACCTTGGCCGGATTCAGCTAGGCCAGAGCAAATCCGCTCAGGTCACCATTTCCAACAATGGCACCGACATCCTGCTTATCAACAGCATCAACGTTGCAGGCCCAGACGCTAGCGAGTTCCTGCAGACCAACAACTGCACCACGGTCGCTCCTTCACAGACCTGTGCCATCGATGTTGGCTTCACAGCCGCTTCAGCCGGTGTGCGCAATGCACAGTTGGTGATTTCTTCTAACGACGCTGAGAGCGCGGAAGTTTCCGTATCCCTAAGCGCCGAAGGCTTTGAAGCACCTACGAATGAAATTGAGCTGTTGCTGGGCCTTTCCGGCTCTACCTACATTAAGTCCTCGGACAGCAGCCTGCCTCTGACCGGAAGCATCGCAACGCTTCTGGAGCTGGCAAGCGGCACTTTCGAAGCTGATCTGAACGTTGACCCTACCGTTGGTCACTTCTCGATCAAAGTTCTGTTCAACCGTCTGAAAGCGACAGCAAATGTTGAGTTCCAGCAGTCAGAAATGACCACTGGCAGCCTGGTAAACGGCAAGTTGACCGCCAACTCTCACCTGTTCATCAAAGTGCCAAAGGTTCAGCTCAAGCTGTTCGGCCTGCCCATCAAAGTTGGCGGCGGCGATCAGTGCCAGTCAATCCAGCCTGTGGATATTACTTTGACCTCCATAGATGGCTCTAACTTCTCGCCTGCAACCGGCGGCGACGTGAGCGGCGTGTACGATCTGCCACCACTTGAAAACTGTGGTCTTCTGACAAGCGTTCTTAACCAGTTCCTGACTGGTTCCGGCAACACCATCGACCTGACGTTGACTCCGGAACTGTAAGGAAAAGAGGGCTAATTAAATATAGCCCCAACAGGTCAGCCGGCATAAAAGCCGGCTGACCTACATAACAAAAGCAAAAAAAGGAATAATTATGAAAAGCCTGAAGAAATCAGTACTGGTGCTGGCAATTTCAAGTCTGTCGTTCGCGGCACACGCGGAATTAAAACCACTTGAGGATACCCACATGGGTAATATCACCGGCCAGGCCGGTGTCACTATTGAGCTGGAAACCCAGGTCAATATTGGAGAGTTCCGTTACACGGATGAAGGCTCACTGTCCATAAAAGACATTTTCATTGGCGGTGCTAATCGCACCGACATGTTTGCTGAATTTACAGATCCCGGAATCCGGAATCTGTTGTTTGGCCAGTCCAGCACGTTGATCGATAACATCAAGGTGGAAATTGATATTGCAGATGATGGTGATGCACTAATCAACGTATTCCCATTGGTTGCAGCACCAATCGATTTTTCTGTGACGACTGGCGAATGGTCATTACAGGGACACACCGATTCCACCCTGTTGGCCAACAATTTCGCCATGGATGGTATCCTGACGGAGCTGAAAATTCGCATCGACACAGCAACCGACAAGATGAATGTGCAAACCATGTTTGCCATAGATGACCTGGATGTCGATATCCCGTTCCTGGCGCTTGGCATTCGTGACATGCGCGTTACTGGTGCCGACTTCGATCCAAACAACCCGCTGATCACGCGCCTTGGCGCGAAAGTAGATTTGGATATTTACAACGGTACGCGCGCTAACGGCAGTTCAGCTCTGGCAATTGACCTGAACACCTTTGAGGCTGACGTTACCATCGGGCAAGTGCTCGTAGGCGGCACCTCGATTGGCTCAGTTGCTCTGGATAACCTCGCAATCCAGAACACAAGCATGCGGATTTACGGGCACTAAAAAATGGCCTCCGGTTTACCGGAGGCCATCAACTGCGTATGCCCCGGAGTTCTTATAGCGTTTCAGTGATTGAGAAAATGCCTCCAGAAACTCTGATGATGTTCCCGGACTGAAAACCAGGTAAACCGGCCCACCACTGACGGGCTTCTCCGACGCCCTGATCTGATGCGTAATGCCCAGTCGCTCCCCCTGCCCCCGAACAACATTCCGATTTGCCAGCATGGCATCAATACGTCCTAGCAAAAGCATCTTGAGCCCAGACTCAATAGTTGGCATATCCACTTGCTCAAAATGAGTGGCGGCCCTGACTTCAGATGAATAAACATAGCCGGGAGACACACCAACATTCATACCTCTCAGGGAATCCAGACCCTCATACTCAAAACCTCTTTCCTTCAGCGTGTATACCGCCGTTTCACTAACCAGAAGAGCTTCTTCCGGAAAACGAAAGATTTTCTCCCGCTCATCCGTTATGCCTATACCAATAATACCGTCACGCGAATTTTCTGATACCAGGCGCTGAGCCCGTTTCCAGGGAACGAAATCCAGCTTTACATCATATCCCATGCTTTCAAGCACATCCCTCGATATGTCCCAGAGCACACCGCTTGGCCCCTGTGGAGCATCATCAATCAATCCAGGCCATTCCTCCGTTACCAGGTGAATCGTCTGCGCGGAGGCTGGAAGAGCAAGCAGCAGAACCAGACCTGCGAAAGCTTTTCGCAGGCGCACTGCCCACGGCAAGAGAAAATACTGGGTATGATTCATTGATGCCTACGCCCTCAGGGCTGATAAATACGTGTAAAAATAATGACAGACTGAACTATAAAGCGCCAACCGGTGGGCTGCGAGACAGCCAGCCGCCTGCTATGATGCCCCGTCTCAGCCTCACAACCGGACAATAAATGACCAGCAATCATTCCACGCGCCTTAATAAATACATCAGCGAAAGCGGCATGTGTTCACGCCGGGAAGCGGATCGTTACATTGAACAGGGCAATGTCTACATCAATGGCAAGCGCGCCAGCGTGGGCGACCAAGTATCACCCGGCGACACGGTAAGAGTTAATGGCCAGGTGATTGAGCCTCGGGCGGAAGAAGATCTGGTATTCATCGCTCTCAATAAGCCGGTGGGGATCGTCAGCACAACCGATGATGCGGAAAAACACAACATCCAGCGCTTTGTTGGTCACAGTACGCGCATTTTTCCAATCGGACGCCTCGACAAAGATTCACAGGGGCTGATTTTCATGACCAGCAACGGGGATCTGGTTAACAAAATCCTCCGCGCCGGCAACAATCACGAAAAAGAGTATGTAGTCACCGTTGATAAACCCATCACCGCGGCGTTCATAAAAGGCATGTCCGGAGGTGTACCCATCCTCGGCACTATGACCAAAAAGTGCAAAGTGGTTCAAGAAAGCCGTTTTGTATTTCGCATCATACTGGTGCAGGGGCTGAACCGGCAGATTCGAAGAATGAGTGAACATTTCGGGTTTGAAGTAACCCGGCTTGAACGTGTTCGTATTATGAACGTCAATCTCAAGGGGTTGGCAGTGGGTCAGTGGCGGGATCTTACAGAGAAAGAACTGGCGGGCCTATACGATGCCATACGGGATTCTTCGTCTGATGGTGCGCCAGCCAAGCCCGCCGCCAGGAAAAAGGCGACTGGCAAACCCAAGGGTTCCCCGCGCCCGCCTGCACCCGGGCCAAAAACTGGCCAGCGGGATAGCAATACAGGCAGAAAAAAAACCGGGCCTTCGAACACAAGGCCCTCTGCAGGAAAAAAACCTGTGTCGTCAAAGCGCCCCAAAGCCGGAAAGCCACGGCAGCGCAGTGTTAAGCGATGATCGCCAAGCACGAAATGGCGGCTGCATCAGCGAAGATTTAACCAAATCAATGCCAGGACAGCCATTGTCAGCAAAAACCAGCGGGCATAAGAGTCCGGCTTACCCTCAACGGTTTCCGTGGCAGGAACGGCCTGACCATTTGCCTCATACTCTGCAATCACCTGCCGGGCCGGATAAAGATCCTCATCATCTACATGCACATTGCTAAAACCCGCTGCACCAATCTCACCCATTGCACCCTGCAGATAAAGCCCGCCCACATGGGTTTTAATGCCGCTGGCGTTCAGTAACCCGGCAACGATATGCGCTTCTGTGATGTCCTTGGCACGATAGGCTATTTGCATCGCCCTTCTCCTTCTGTGAAATTTGGGGGCATCAACCGCAAAAATCTGCGATGCTTTATACTCAAAGCATAGTGTGCCCGGCCCATCCGGGCCAACTCTCAGGATACGGGCTACTCATGTTCTGGATTATCGCCACTGTCGTTCTGTTTATTGTTGCACTGACCTTTCTTCTTTTCCGCATAGAGGACCTTTCCCACCTGGACAAGGAAACCTATTCAGTAAGGACAACAAGCCCCAGTGCAGAGAACCAGAATGTTTTGGAGCGATTGAAGGAGATGCGCAGAGCTGGTATCGGGCTTCGCGGCAAAGCAAGACTCATGGCACTTCGTAAACATCTGGACAGCCTGAGTGATGGCCTTGAACTTACATCAGAATTTCGGCGATGCGATAACCCTCGCGGCGAATGGGTGATCGCGCCGGGTTGTGATACCCGCAGGCGCATTCTCTACATCCATGGCGGTGCATGGGCAGCCGGGAGCTCCCGAAGCCACAGGGCCATTACCAATCGGCTATCCCACATAGCCAATGCAGCCGTCTTTGCCGTGGATTACCGCCTGATGCCAGAGCATCGTTTTATGGATGGTGTGCGTGATTGTCGTGAAGCCTACACCTGGCTGGTCGATAACGGCCCGGAGGGTGCTGGGGAGGCATCATTCATTCTGGTGGCGGGAGACTCTGCGGGTGGCAGCCATACACTTGGCCTGCTGGCCTGGATTCGTGACAGCGGCCTGCGCCAGGCAAACGGCGCCGTGGCGTTTTCACCGTCCACAGATCTCACTCTTTCAGCACCGAGCAACCGTAACAATATCTCTACAGATCCTATGCTGGGGCCTGTTTTTGGCGGTCTGTCGAAGATTCCAAAGCCGGTTATCTGGTGGGCAACACTGGCGGCTTTCCGTATTTCACCAACCAGTCCTGTTGCATCACCCCTGCTGGGTAATCTTGCTGATTTGCCCCCTATACTGATCCAGGCCAGTACGTCCGAGATGCTACTGGACAACGCCCGGCGATACGCCGCCAAAGCAAACGCTGCAGGCTCACAGGTGGAACTGCACACCTGGTCGGACATGGTTCACGTATGGCAGATTTTTACACCCGTGCTACCAGAGGCTGAAGAGGCCTTTGCAGACGTGGAGGCCTTTATCAAGAAGATTGAAGCCGTCAACCGCGAATCAGAGATGACTCACACCTGAACCTTGCCGCGCAGTGCTTTGGTTTTGCCTTTTTGAGTTTTTTTATCCACTCGTTTGCGCTGGGCAGATCTGGATGGCCGGGTAGCACGGCGCACTTTCTGTACCTTGACTGCCTCCTGAATCAGCTCTTTCAAGCGCTCAAGCGCATCTTCCTTATTCAGCTCCAGTGTACGAAACGACTGGGCTTTAATAATGATCACACCTTCCTTGCTGATGCGCTGGTCCTGCAGCGCCATGAGGCGCTCCTTGTAAAACGGCGGCAGTGCAGAGTTCGGCACATCAAAGCGCAGGTGCACCGCCGAGGCCACTTTATTTACATTCTGCCCACCGGGACCCTGAGACCGAATCTGGGTAATCTCAATTTCCCATTCAGCAATTTCGACAGCATTTGATAGTTTCAACATGCCGCAAGGATACCAAATCGTGCAAACCGTAACCTGACATAACTGCAGTTCGGTAATAAAGTAGGTTCAAAGAACGATTGCTCAGGTATTTGTATGTCTCAGGTTTTCAGGTTTGGCTTTATTATTTTTCTTTCCTCCCTGTTTCTCGGTGGTTGCGCCAGCAACCAGGCTCTGCAATCCGGCAATGCTTCAGCACAATACTCATCACCCGAGTTCATACCGGGTAATGCGAAAGCTGAAAAGCTGTGGCAAGCCTTCGAACGCTACCAGGGAGCGCCGTATCAATACGGCGGCACCACTGCGCAAGGGTTCGACTGTTCAGGTTTTATAACAACGGCCTATCGTGAGAGTTTGGGGCAAACCCTGCCGCGCACAACCTCGAAAATGCTGAGCTATGGCGATGTCGTTCATCCGGGAGACGTTGAACCTGGTGATATCGTGTTCTTCAGAATCGCGGGGAAAGACCAGCACGCTGGCATTTATATGGGCGATAACCGCTTCATCCATGCATCAACGTCGTCCGGCGTCATCATGTCGAATCTGAATGGGTATTACTGGAAAGATCGCTTCTCAGGCGCTCGGCGGTTTGACTAGGACTTCCTGATTATGGCTCCAGGCTGCCATTGAGAGCCAGTTGAAGAGCAATGGCAGCCATCATCACACCAATAGCGCCATCAATAACTCGCCAAACCAGTGGGCGAGACAGGACAGGCGCCATTGCTGACCCACCCCAAGCCAACAAGCCGAACCAAAGAACAGACGCACTACTGGCGCCCGCTAAAAAAGCGGCTGCGCTTGGCTGCTGGGCACCCACTGCGGGCACTAACAGTAAAGTATCAAGATATACATGAGGGTTAAGCAGGGTAACCGCCAGGGTGGTGAGCAACACGCCTTTCACACTTCGGCGCGAAACCTCTCTGGCCTCAAGCGTTGCCCTGCCCCGACTGGCGCGAACAAAGGCTTGTACCGCAAGCCAGCCAAGAAAAACCACGCCAAACCAGCGCAGAACCTCCAGCGCCTGAGGCATGGCCATTAAGGCAGCACTAACTCCGAACATACCAAGGGTGAAAAGGGTGATATCTGCGGTCATGCACACACCGGCCGCCCACCAGTGGTGCTCTCGCCGGATAGCCTGACTTAGCACATAGGCATTCTGTGCACCGATCGCAACAATAAGCCCGCCACCGACTATTAAGCCCGTAAAATAACTTTCAACCACAGGTTTTCACTCCAAATTTTATGCCGCAAGAATAGCCGCTTCTCCGTATACTTGAAATTCATATTCATAATGCTGCATTAATTTCTCTTATGATCGATTACAAATTACTGGAAGCCCTCGCAACGGTTATCGAAACAGGCGGTTTTGAACGGGCAGGTGTCGTGCTTGGCCTGAGCCAGTCCGCTATTTCACAGCGCATCCGAACTCTGGAGATCCGGATCGGACAACCGGTTCTATTACGCAGCCCTGTTCCAAGAGCCACGCCTGCCGGGCAGCGGCTGCTAAATCACGTTCAGCAGGTTCAACTACTTGAAAGGGATCTGGCAAAATCCCTTCCATCGCTTCCCGAACCGACAGCTCGATTACGCATCGCCCTGAATGCTGACAGCCTCGCAACCTGGTGGGCCAGCGCCATCGGCGAATTCTGTCGGGACGAAGCATTGTTGCTGGATATGGTCATTGAAGATCAGGACATAGCACTGCGCCGCATGCGTGAAGGTGATGTGGTCGCATGCCTGTGCAGCAATTCACAACCCGTACCCGGGGCTCGCTGCGTTCCGCTTGGCAAAATGTCCTATCTGCCTCTGGCAACACCTTCATATAAAGCACAGCATTTCAGTCAGGGCTTTAATGAGCAGAGCCTTCAATCAGCACCGGCAATTGTATTCGGGCCAAACGATCAGCTACAGCATCGGTTTTTGGCTCAGAGTGGCTACCATGGCGCCTTCCCCTATCATTTATGCCCGTCTTCAGAAGGTTTTGTGAAACTGGCTCTGGCAGGCATGGGTTACGGCATGATTCCGGAGATTCAGGCAAAGCCTGACATCGAGGCAGGGCGCCTTATCAGTATTGCTCCCGGTCAATCACTGGAAGTAACCTTGTACTGGCACTTCTGGCGTCATAGCGGGGGTGTTATCGAGCGGCTGACGGCAGCATTGAAAGCGGCACGCTCTTAATCTCTCGAGTGCAGGCTTATGCCAAACCACTCAGGAAACCGAAGCAGACAGAACAGCGCTACCATGTCGTAAACGCCGTGCCAGATCATAACCAAAAGGATGCTGTCCGTCATCGCATAAGCCAGGCCCAAAACCAGCCCAAGGACGGTAGCCACAATAAAGTAAGTGAAGGATATGTAATGGACCAGGCCAAAGAGTACTGACGCTATCAGCACGGCAGGTATAGCGCCTGCGCTTGTGGCGAGCCAGCCTTGCAAGGCTCCCCTGAACAAGAGCTCCTCCCCCACCCCGGCAAACACCGAAAGCAGAAACAGAACGAACCATGAATACCCTGACGCAAACCGGTGCAAGCCGTGCATTTGGCGTTCGAAATTGCCCGGGAACAGACCTGGAATCTGACTGACCAGCAACAATGCGCCGTAGGTGCAAAGCGCACCCAGTACTCCATAAAATACGCTTGGCAGAATCCCGGTACCAAACGTCTGAATCGGGATATCGGCGACCAGAATCACCAACAACCCAGCAACCCCTATCCCACCCTGAAACATCAGGGCGGAAACAGGAGAAACTTTCGCGCGATTGTGTTTCGTCACCGCCGATTACTTTTCAAAAAGCCCCTTCACCGGGAACAGGTCATCGTATTGTGGCGCCTGCTTCTGGGCCTTAGCCTGGAAGGTTTTCATCATATCGGTGGGTCTGAACATTCCTGCCTGCCAGGTTGCCATGTACTTCAGGCTATCAGCGACCGTATGGTCACGGCTGTAGTTCAGCATTTCTTTACAGCCGGTAACCGCCAGCGGTGAATTAGCCGCAATTTGAGAAGCAATATCCATAACGCCTGCAATCAGTGCGTCCTGATCAGTGAAAACAGCATTCACAAACCCCAGCCCTTTGGCTTCCTGCGCGGTAAACTTGCGACCGGTGTAGGCCAGTTCACGCACAACGCCTTCCGGCATCAATTTGGGCAACCGCTGCAGAGTGCCCACATCGGCGGTCATCCCCAGTTCGGTTTCCTTGATAGTGAAATATGCATCTTCCGTGCAGTAACGGCTATCTGCCGCACATACCAAATCCAGAGCACCACCGATACAGCCTCCATGAATAGCGGCAAGCACTGGTAAACGAACATTTTCCAGCGACGTGAGAGTATCCTGAAGCTGCATAACAACCCGGCGCAGATTCTCTGCCATTCGGCCAGGATCACCGCTCATAGGCACTGCCTTGGAGTCTGTAAAAACACCAAGATCCATGCCGGCTGAAAAGTGCTTCCCCGTGGACGACACTACAATTACCCGGGCATCAGTGTTCGCTTCGATGTCCTGCATGCACTTGGGCAGCTCAAGCCAAAAGGCCTTGTTCATGGAGTTCAGTGCTTCGGGGCGACTGAACTGCACATGGGCAATCTTGTTTTCGACACTGACAGAAAAACTTTCGTAGGTAGATAGCTCAGACAAGGCGGAAACTCCTTTGTTAATTGATTGATATTTCAAATTGCTGAGGCAAACATACCTCATGTTGCTGAAAATGTCGGGTTTATGCGTACAAGAAAGTCCTTTGCTTTTCATCGACCAGCAGGTACAGTGGCCCTCGTTGGAAAGATTTAGCAAAGCACTTCATCAATATGACGCATTCCAGTAGTTGTACGTCCTGTTTTTGATCACGCCCGTTGTTTGTTTCCGCATACCGCTGACCAGCCATCAAAATGATGATCTGGCGGCACTTTAAAAGATTGAAATCAGGATTATATTATGTCTACTGTTACCGGTACTGTTAAGTTTTTCAACGAAGCAAAAGGTTTTGGCTTTATCACTCGTGAAGGCGGCCCCGACGTATTTGTTCACTACAGCGCTATTCAGGGCGGCGGCTTCAAGACTCTGGCTGAAGGCCAGCAAGTTGACTTCACCGTGACTCAGGGCCAGAAAGGTCCTCAGGCTGAGAACGTTGTTGCTGTTTAATTAACAGTCAGCGTTAAAAAAAGGCGGCTTCGGCTGCCTTTTTTGTTGCCCGAATTTTTTTTACCGCTGCAGCTCTCCTTCCTGCTCTACACGATTTCGTCCTCCAGCCTTGCCGCGATATAACGCCCGATCTGCACGGCTTATCACAGATGCCAGATCGTCATTTGCACAGACCTCGCTCACACCAACGCTGATAGTTACATCAATCGACTCACCTGTAGCCTGCTTCCAGTCATTACTGCGGAGTGCAACTCTGATCCTCTCGGCACTAGCCAGTGCACTTTCAATTTTGGTATCCGGAAGAATAACCAGAAATTCCTCGCCTCCCCAGCGTGCAGCAATATCCTGGACTCTCAGCTGTGCCGGGATTAACCGCCCGATTTCAGTCAGAATCGCGTCACCCGTCCCATGGCCAAACTGATCGTTGAATGACTTGAAGTGATCCACATCAAGCAGCATGAATGCGACAGGGTGCCCCACCCTGCGAAAGCGTGCGATTTCATTTTCAGCCAGGTCGCTTCCATGGCGACGATTTAAAAGCCCAGTTAGCGAATCAACCGTGGCCAGTCTCTGGAGTTTGCGCTGTGCCGAAACCACCATCCTCATATAAAAGAATGACAGGTAAGCAAACATCGCAAATACAACACTAAGATTGAACAAGTGAACGCCGAGCAAAGCGCCTGAAGGTATTGGCTGGAAGGGCTCCATGAACCACATAAGAATATCGAGCCCTATGTAGTAACCCCACAACACGACTATCAAGGAAATAATAGTACCCGGGCGCACCGAGCTGATACATACGGTAGGGATAAACATTAGCAAATAGTAGTGAAAGCCACTCTCCCATCCGATCATCAGGGTTCCAAGTGCGGAGTGGATAATGACCTCTGACCAGATAAGCGCAATTGCAAGGCGGTTCTGCCTGCGATTGATCGCATAATACGCAGCCGTATACATAGCCACGCTGGCAACGTTTATCCACGCCAGGATAGGTGACCCGAGAAAAAGAAACAGGAAGAAAAAAGATATATCGATTGTCGCGGCAAGCTGACATACCCGGCGTGTAACTCGCCAGAACTTCACCCCTCGCTCACGCCGCGATGCGGACGTGACAGCACCACTGTGGTCAGCCATAAACTGCAAAATCCCTAACTATTAAACAATCTGTCCGGCCCCAGATTTTGCCGTTAAAGCTGCAGCAAGCGCACTCAAAGCTTTGAGCCTGGCTATGACCTTGTAGCCCATGACTTTAGCACATAAATGAATCCCCACTCAGTTTTTTGGATGTGCGTCTAAGCAGCCTCTTCAGCAGGCTGCCTCCGTAAAAACATGCATTGACACTTTCGCAAACTCGCCATAACATCCATACAAAATGAATCTTATTATTCACCCAGCAGGAAACATCAAATGACACAACTATTTAAAGAAGTGACCAGCTCAAACGAAGGCGCCAAAGCGAACGCAGATCAACCCACAGACGGTGCCGTTCAACAAACTGCTAACGCAGCCGAAAGCACAGAGAAAAACGCAGAAAAGAAAGGCAAGCACGGGGATCCGGGCGTTTGCTGCGGTGGCTGCTCGTAAGCGCGCAGCAAATAGAATTGGCACCGGTGGCGCTTCTACTGCACCTGCTATTTGCAGGAAACGCCACCGGGGTTCTCACGGGAAAAGGCTCAATGCTCCATTCCGTGCCCTGAATGATCCATTTCCACCTCTTTAATGTCAGCGTCGAGCGACTGCACACTTAGCTCTACATTAACTGCTTCTGCGCCTGCAAACTCCAGCGTCAGAGGAATGCTCTCCCCTTCCTTGATAGGCTCTGCCAGCTTTTCCAGCATCAGGTGATAGCTGAGGGGCTTGAGTTCTACTACACCACCTGCTGAGATGGCCAGCCCCTCCTTAACCGACTGCATACGCATAACACCATCCACCATGACTGTTTCATGAATTGAAACATGTTCAGCTTTGGGTGTAGTTGCACCAACCAAGGTCACAGTCTTATCACTGTGATTTTTAATAACCAGATAACCCACACCCATAGGCGTGCCCGGCGGCGTTGGCCGGCTCCATGGATGCCCTATTTCAATATCTCCCACAGAATATTCATGGGCCATGGCAACACTGGCAAAAACCGAGGTAAGAGATGCGCTAATGGCAAACAGCAAAATGTTTAGTTTTTTCATGAACTCTCGCGTCGCTACTATTGATCTGGAAATGACTAATGTCAGAAGTGAAGATAACAATGTCCACAGTGTTGCTTTCAGCTCAACCCGACGCAAGAATTAAGGTGCGTCGAATGGTCGCAGCGAGCGAGATTAAACCCGGCTTCAGGTATCAAGCTTTCTTGACAAACTCGGATTTCAGCTTCATGGCGCCAATACCATCAATTTTACAATCGATATCGTGATCCCCTTCAACAAGACGAATACCCTTCACCTTGGTGCCCACTTTTACGACTGAGCTGGACCCCTTAACCTTCAGATCCTTGATGACGGTCACCGCGTCACCATCCTGAAGTTCATTACCGTGAGCATCACGTACTACTTTACCTTCTGCTGCAGCTGCCGATTCGGCCTCTGTCCACTCATGGGCGCACTCGGGGCAAACGAACTGAATGCCATCTTCATAGGTGTATTCAGAAGCACACTGGGGGCAAGGAGGAAGTTGAGACATTGGATTTTCCTGTTAGTTGAATTTACAGGGATTATACCACCTGGAACGTTTCTGTTCTGGCGGTGTAAATTGGCGCCCACTTCCACACCTGTTGCCACAACAGGTAAACTCCCCTTCATCATTCAACCGCTAAAAAACCGCTTAAAGGAATACGCCATGGCAATCTGGGTCGACGCCGACGCCTGCCCCGTACCCATTCGGGAAATACTCTGCCGCGCGGCCACCCGCTGGCAGGTTCAGACAACATTTATTGCCAACCATATGATCAACCTGCCGCCCAGCCCTTACATCAAAGCCAGGCAGGTAATGCAGGGTTTCGATGTGGCGGATAACGAGATTATGGATCAGCTCAGCGCTGGTGACCTGGTGATTACCCAGGACATCCCGTTAGCGGCTGAAGCTATTGAGAAGGGTGCAGATGTGTTTAACCCAAGAGGCCAGGCCTTCACCAAGGAAAACATCCGCCAGCGCCTGGCTATGCGGAACTTCATGGAAGAGATGCGTAATGCCGGACAGGTTACCGGGGGTGCGGCACCATTCAATCAGACTGACCGAAAAGAGTTCGCTGACAAACTGGACAGCTGGTTACAGCGCAACCGCAAGCCCGATAACAACTAACGCCGCAAAAAGGCCAGCACCCGCCGCAATTTTTAGCCCTTCCATCATTTCCTGTTCTGCCGTCATGGCTGTATCTCCCTGTGCTTATGGTGTAAACAGATTCTGTGAAGATTATTTGTGTTGTATGAACAAGCACAAAAATATCTTAATGATACTGATTATCATTTGCAATACTTAAAGGACGACTCATGCGCCTTATTCAATTCTTGATGCCGTTGAGCGGCATGCTACTTCTAAGCATCCCCTTCGCTATAGCAGCCCAGACATTTAGCAGCCATAACACGCGCTTCAGCCTGGAAACCGTTGCTGGTGGGCTCGAACACCCTTGGAGCCTGGCCTTTCTCCCCGACGGATCCATGCTTGTTACGGAGAGAGCGGGCCGCCTGCGAGTCATCAAGAGCGGAAGGCTTCTGCCCCAAGCCATTGAGGGGCTTCCATCACTCGCTGTGTCTGGCCAGGGCGGATTGCTAGATGTGGTTCTGCACCCGGAGTTTGCAGACAACAAAACACTCTTCCTCAGCTATGCACATCGCTCCAGCCAGGGAATGACTACTCGCGTAGCCCGCGGGATTTTTGAAGGAGAGCGCCTGAAAGATGTCAGCACCATCTTCGAAGCGCTCCCTCGCTCCAATACGTCCCGCCACTTTGGTGGGCGCATGGCATTCGACGCATCCGGCTACCTCTACATATCCGTTGGTGACCGCGGTGAGATGGATCGCGCTCAGGACACCCGGGACGATGCCGGCGGCGTTCATCGCATTACACTGAATGGCGAACCGGCTCCCGGCAACCCGGGGCTTGATGACCCAAGCATAAATGATACTTTTTTCACCTGGGGAAACCGCAATATTCAGGGCATGACCCTGCATCCTGAGACTGGAGAGCTCTGGACTCACGAGCACGGCCCGCGCGGTGGCGATGAAATAAACATTCTGAGCTCCGGCACCAATTACGGCTGGCCTGAAATCACCTATGGCATTGGCTACTCCGGGCTTCCGATAACCTTGCATACTGAAAAAGAAGGCATGGCTCAGCCCCTGCACTACTGGGACCCATCCATTGCGCCCTCAGGCATGGCGTTTTACACCGGCTCTGAATTCCCCCAATGGCAAGGTAGCCTGTTCGTAGGCGCACTCAAGCTGCGCAAACTGGTACGACTGGAAATCGAAAATGGGCAAGTAATGGAGGAAGAAGATTTGCTCACCAGCCTGAACGAACGTATTCGCGACGTTCGAACAGGGCCAGATGGCAGTCTTTGGTTACTGACAGATTCGTCAAAAGGGAAAGTCTACCGGGTGGTGCCTGCTCAGTGAGGGTCGCCGGTGCGTTCGGTTTTCTCAAACTGGGGCAGCGCATCGGTAATTTCAAACCAACCCGACTTCGAGCCTGTGTAGACATGCTGCACCCGCCCCTTTTCTATGGGTTCATTGATAGCGCCCACTCGCAGTCGAAGAATGCCCGGAATTGCATCTACGCGACTGTACAAATGGCTGCCACATCGGCTGCAAAACGCCCGATATTTTCCGGGACGTGACTCGTATTCAGTGAGTTGTGCTTCTCCGGACAAAAACCGGAAGCGCACTTTCTGTAGCGGGGAGCTGGCCGAAAACGCACTGCCATGGGCCCGCCGGCATTGACTGCAATGGCACAGGGACAGCGGCCCCAAAGGGCCGTCGTATTCAAACGTAACATCACCACACAGGCACTGGCCGGTATACATAGGCATCCTGACAATCGTTTCATGAGCACATTAATGGATGGTTATAATACCTGCCTTCCAGCCCACGAAACAGAGTTGCCGTATAGAGTGCTCCACTGGAGCTGCTATCCATACTGCGTTTGCAGATAGGCCAGTATGCGAGCAGATTCAAACAGCCCTGCCCCGGTATTCGGATCTTCAAGGTAAGGTACCTGTACCCGGCCGTGAGCCTTGAAAAAGGCATCTCTCTTACCACCCGGAATTGGTGTGTATGGCCCTGGCTTGATTCGCTGTGCTGCCGGACCTATTTCCGTCCAGTGCTCTTTGCCGAGATTATGCAGAGTGTAGGGAATTTCCAGCTCACACAACTTCTCTCGCACCAGCCGGGAGAAGGGACTGCCCTCAAAACTCCACAAATGCAGCGGTTGCTCCGGCTGGTTTCCTGCACTGGCACGCAGGCCTCGCATGGCGCTGGCAACAGACGCCATCGACCCCAGAATCGGCTGCCAGACTCGTTCACGGTAGTAGCCGGGAACCGTACAACCAGCATATTGCCGAAACAGGTACTCGATGATGGCTTCCGATTCATACATTACAGCACCGGTGTTCTGGTCAACCAGCAAAGGGAACTGCTGCTTCCCACCGGTCGCTTCTGCATGCTTGCGGAATACGCGGCCACCTTTGGGACAAGGCCGAATTTCCACATCAAGATTGAGGGCTGTCAGTGCTTCGCGAACTCGCCGGCAGTATGGGCATCCCTCCATGTCGTAAAGTATCAGGGGCTGCTCGGGCTGAGGTACCGCTTTTACTACGAGGCACCCACGCCAGGCTGTCAGCGAGGAGGTACCCACGGAACCCAGCACCTTTGCATGGTGAGTCAGCACATTAGCCATAATTGAATCCTTTTGTTGAAAGCACCGTTATTATCATCAGATATCCCGTTTTTTCATTGGCCAACAATACCACCGGATACTGGCCGCAACGCAACTTACACCCTGTGACAAACCCCAATACAAACAAGCTGTCTACTGGCATTTTTTAACGTCATGTAGAGGTTTTCTGCATAGTACATTTACCAAAGATGGGCTATTGTTTAATCAGCGAACCTCTCCGCACATTTTATCGCGTGGCCATTAGGATGATTTTGGGTATGCCGCAAACAAACAGCGCAGGAACAGTCACTCGCCGGCCAAAGCGCCCTGCCTTGGTTCTGGCCGCGGCGCTTGCTTTGACTCCAGTCTTGGCAAACCTGCCATCAGCACTGGCTGCCGACAGTGGCGATGCCAACTACAGCGACAACCGTCTGTGGGCCAGCCAGATGAGGGATTTCGCCATGAAATCCCTCAACAGTGACGAAGCCCTGAGCATGGCCGCAATTCCCTTGAACGGCCCCGGGCTTGATCAAAACATTAACGCCGACGTGCCCATGAGCCCGGGCTCTATCATGAAGGTGATCACAACCTACGCTGCCCTGGAGATCCTTGGCCCCACGCACCACTGGGATACGGATTTTCTGACTGACGGGCAGATGGTTGGCGATACTCTCACGGGCAATCTCTACGTGCGCTTTGGAGGTGATCCCAAACTCACCTTTGAACGACTCTGGACAGCCCTGCGGGAACTCCGCGATATGGGGATTAACCGCATTGATGGCAACCTGATATTGGATGGCAGCTATTTTAAAATTGACGGCGGCTTCCCTGCCTTTATAGACAATGGTGACAACCCGCACGCGCCGTTTCTGGTTGAGCCTTCTGCTTACCTGACCAACCTCAACCTAATACACTTCCAGATTCGGGCTGACGAGCGTGGCACTCAAGCCTGGATCACACCCGCTCTTGGCGAAGTTGTTATCGACAACAGGGTAACAGCAGTAGCCGAAGGGCCCTGCCCATCACGTCGCAGTTTCGATTGGGAACCGATGGCCCAGGCAGGCGGAAAGGTAACTGTGCGGGTAACGGGAGAACTGCCACAAGGATGTCGCACCACAACTTATCTGTCGTTGCTTCCCCATGAGCAATACAGTGCTTCGATGATCCGCAGCCTCTTTTCGGAAATGGGCATCATCGTAACTGGCGGAAGCCAGACAGGGCTAACTCCGGAAACTGCGCGGCTGGTTATGAAAACCACATCGCCAGATCTGGTTACCATGGTGCGGGACATCAATAAGTGGAGCAGCAACGTGATGGCTCGGCAACTGCTGCTGACCATAGGCGCTCAAAACCGGCTGGATAGTGAAAACGACGACCGGGTTGCCGGCATTCGCGTTATTTATGACTGGCTGGGAAAGAAGGGCATAGATACCACCGGAATGGTAATCGATAACGGTGCAGGGCTTACTCGCCATGGCAGAATTACTGCCAGACAAGGCGCCAAAATTCTCCAGCACGCTTGGAACAGCCCCTACTCTTCAGACCTTATGGCCTCCATGCCGATTATTGCTATGGACGGAACCATGGCTCGCCGCCTTCGTAATACTGGCATGGATGGCGAAGGCCGCATTAAAACCGGCTATCTGGAAAACGTGAGGTCCATTGCTGGCTTTACACGGGATGAGAACAATACAACCTGGGCTGTTGTGGGCATGGTGAATAATGATCCGGCCTGGAATGGCCAAGCGGTTCTTGACCGGATTCTTTACTCTCTGCATTACCGGCCGCCTGTTGGTACGGCTCTATCACAAGCCTCTCCCGAAACGTCTGCAACCACTATTCAGTAAAAAAGACCCCGGAGATCCGGGGCCTTGGCTTTTGCTGAAACTGCGGCGCGCCCTATCAGGGTTGTGGCACCACAAAATTATCAAACAGGATCAGTCCGAGTTGGTTGAGTGGAGCCTGCTCCCCAGGATCGGCATCCCGGGCAACCGCCGTATAAACATCGCCCGCATTCAACTCGACGCCCTCAGCACTAATCGCCACGGTACCCGTGCCGGTCGGAGTAATGTAGACGTTGTAAGTTCCGTCTGCCACGGCAAGATAATCTGTCACGGCCTTGAAGGGCACGTTTGACAGAGCTGGGGCAAAGTTACCAATGCCGCTCTGAGTCCCGGGTACCAGGTAAATATCGACGTTACCTGCCTGAGTAGAAGCATGAATGATTCTCAAAGAAGCCTGGGTCGCAATGCTGCGCACCTGATCTTCGACTACCAGAGCCTCAATACCAGCCAGTTGACCAACTGCCAGCGCCGTGTAGCCCTGACCATTAACAAGTGGCAGCGTCTCATCAATCACGACCAGCCCACCACCGAGGCCAGTTCCAGCGGCCGCAACCTGAATGCGAGCATCCCCGGCTGGCAAGGCAGCATAACCATCCAGGAAGGCGAACGGAGCAACACTGCCAAATGCAATGTCTGCCAATGGAGTTGATTGTCCATCAACATACACGTCAACGTTTGGCGCATCAGAGGAAGCATGAACAACGCGCACACCGGCTGCCTGGTCTGTGTCGTAGATTTCTGCGACATCACCACCGTTCAACACAACGAGGCTAATCGGGCTGGCGTCACCATTGGCGCCGGTGTTATCAACAGCGCCAATCAATAGATTGGTGCCTGCCTGCAAAGACACTTTGCCACTATCAAAGACAACAGTGCCTGAACCCGCGGGGGTCACACGAATCTGGTAATCATTTGCCGGCAACTCCAGTGGTCCAATGCTCTCTTTGAAAGAAAAACGGATCAATAACTGTTGTCGTGGAGCCGCCAGGGAGGATAGCCTCGACTGCCAGAGCATAGGTTCCCAACGTTGGAGAAATCACAGCCGCCTGTTTGAATTCAGCGCCGGAAATAGCCGGGCTCCCGTCCACAAGTACGTTCACCGCCGGCGCATCGGAAACCGCATGCACCGCCCTGACTTTTGAGGTAGGTTGTTGTGTTACAGAGTCATTGTCATTATCACTGCAGCCCACCAGCATCGCGCTGGCAGCCAAGGCCATCGTCAGTGCAACTTTTGTTTTCATTGCCTCTTGCCCTCTATTCCAAAGTTAAAAACCAGGATCAAGTAGTTTAAACATGCACAAGTTCAGTAACTCACATGCACGTAAAACAACCTGCGGGAGGGCAATAAAAACAGATTACGGAATTTTACATTTCAGTTTACAGATGTGTGCTCATTCTCATTGCCGGGTCGCCCCAGCGTCATTTCAGTGAGTTTCACCGCAACCGGTGCAATAAAGGTTACCAGCGGGAAGGCAACTGCCCATGCCACCAGAAAAGCCGGCATCCAGCGATACATAAATGCGCTATCCATACCTGTGTTGATAAATGTAATCACTCCAGACATCAACAAAGACATCATTCCCGACATATAAAACCCAAATACCAACTGGCGCAGGCGGGCGGGTTTAATTCGGCTCATGGGCACTCCTGATTAAATTAAAGGTCTTCGAATGGCCACATCTAAAAGCCTTCGGATACCGTAGACTGTCAAGGCATAAGCGCGAGATTATAATGAGCTTGCAACCTTTTATCGATAGGCTCATACCGAGCAAGGCACCCTATGGATCAGTCTAGAGTTAGCAACGTTCAAACGGCAGCAGTTCTTTTGGCCACAATTCTTGTCATCACAGGGTGCAGCTCAACCCGGCTTGCCTATCGTTACGCTGACTGGGGCATTGTGTGGTGGGTTGAGGATTTCATCACCCTCACAAAGCCCCAAAAGCGGCAATTGAATGCCGACATTGAAGAACTGAAACAATGGCACTGTAGCACCGAACTCCCGCGCTATCAGGCATGGTTACACAACCTCCAGAGTGAATTGGCAGAAGGCAAGCCAGGCCCGGCGGAAATAAGTAGTCATCAAAACCAGCTCCTTTCGCTTCTCCAGCCCTTGATGCACCAAATAACACCTGGCGCGGTGAACCTGCTTTCCAGTCTCAGTGATGAGCAAGTGCGTGAGCTGGCGAAAAACATGGCAGAAAACCAGCGAGAGTTGGAAGAGGAATTCCTGACTGGAGACGCGAAATCAATTGAGCACGCACGAGCAGAACGCACGGAAGAGCGAGCTGAGCGCTGGCTGGGTAGCCTGAACCCGGCTCAAAAGAACATCATCAACAGCTGGTCAGAAAACCGCGCCGGGCAGACCGAAATCTGGCTCGCAGGCCGTCGAAATTGGCAGGATACCCTGCTAAATGCTCTCGAATATCGCAGCCAGGCTGATTTTGAAGCAACGATTACTGAACTGATTAACAACCCAAAAGCGGGCCGGGGCGATGCCTATGCGCAAAGGATAGATGAAAGCATGGTAGCCATGAATTCGTTGATTCAGGAACTGCTGCTGGCAAGCCACGCCTCACAGCTTGATCACCTGACCCGGCGGATATCGGAGTTGGGCGGCGACTTCAAAGCGCTGACCTGCAAGCCAAGCCCCGAAGTCGCCTCACGCAATAGATAGCGGGCAATCAGACCGTCAGGTAACCGCCATCGGCATTAATGCAGGCGCCGGTGGTGTAGCTGGATGCACCCGATGCCAGATACAACACAGTGCCTGCCATCTCGTTGGGATCGGCCACACGCTTCATGGGAATGTGTGCCATAGCCTGCTTTTTAATAGCTTCGTTGGTAGTCAAGGCACTGGCAAACTTGGTGTCTGTGAGCCCCGGCAGCAAGGCATTCACACGAATATTCTGCTGGCCCAGTTCCATGGCAAAGGATTTGGTCATTGAGATAACTGCGGCCTTGGTCACCGAATAGATGCCCTGATAATGGCCCGGGTTCACACCGTTTACTGACGCCACGTTTATGATTGAACCACCGCCGTTCTTCTTCATCAGTTGCGCACCGCGAGCGCACATAAAGAAGTAGCCGCGAATATTCACATCAATGGTTTTCTGGAAGGCACCCAGGTCTGTGTCCTCAACCGGGCCAAAATACGGGTTGGCTGCGGCGTTGTTTACCAGAATATCCAGCTTGCCGTGCTCTTTTTCGATATGAGCCCAGATCGCTTCTATCTGATCCATCTCACCAATGTGGCAAGCGTAGGCTTCAGCGCTACCACCCGCTTCACGAATGCTGCTGGCGACGGCTTCACAGCCATCAATTTTGCGGCTGGTTACAATCACGTGGGCGCCGTAATCCGCCAGTGTGCGGGCAATGCTCTCACCTATACCACGGCTCGCACCGGTAATCAGGGCAATCTTTCCAGTCAGATCAAACAGGTCTTTCTTGCTCATTGGTTCACCTCAATTCGTTATCGGAAGGTCACCAGGGCGGGGTCTTCCGCTTCCAGGTGGCTGTAATTATTGAAAACAGACAGGCTGCGGCGGCCAGCGGAATAGAGCACACGGGTAACGCTGGTATTAGCGATGACTTCGTTCAGCCCTAATGTGCGTTCGTCGCTCAGGCTCAAAAGGTGCTGGCACATAACGGCAATAGGCCCGCCGGATGTGGACACCAGAACATCGCCGCCGTCTGCATACTCGATCATTTCATCAAAGGCCGAGAGAACCCGGGCTTTGAACTCCCCCCAGGTCTCATCGTATTCACTATCGAACTTGCCAGACGCCCAGCGGCGCACGGCTTCAACAAATGCCTTCTGGAAGGCCGCAGCGGGCTTCGGAGAAGCCGCAAGGTCCCTCGCCATCACCTGCCGATCTCGCCACTGGGGTTTATAGGCGTTTACGATGGACTCATGATCAAACTCGTTAAAACCCAGCGCAACCTGCATATCCGGCAACTCCGCGCCGTACCCGGTTGCAATGGCTTCTACGGTTTCGCGATGCCGCTGCAAGTCGCCGCCAAAAATCGCCGCCGGTTCAAATTTATCGGCCATCCAGCGGCCGAGCACCTTGCCCTGCTCCCAGCCCTTCTTTGAAAGCTGATCGTAATTTTCTTTACCAAAGCTGGCCTGGCCATGGCGTACCAGGTACACCGTAGCCATTACAGAGAGCTCTCTGCGATCAAACGCTTGCAGCGCTTCTCCAGACTGTTGGCTGCGTGGCCGAATATGGCAAAACGCTTGTCGCTGGTTTGCCCGTGATAGAAGCGGTAATAAATCTGCTGCACGATCACCGCCAAACGGAACAACCCGTAGATCTCATAAAAATCGAAATTATCTGCCCGAAAGCCGGACTTCTCCATGTAGTAGTCAACCACTTCCTTGCGGGTAAGCATTCCGGGGCGATGCGTAGGTTGGCGACGAAGCATCTTGAAGGATTCATCGTCATCCGCCTCTATCCAGTAGGCGAGCGTATTGCCCAGATCCATCAGCGGGTCACCAATGGTGGCCATTTCCCAATCCAGCACACCGATCACTTCAAAGGGGTTGTCCGAGCTCAATACAACATTGTCGAAGCGGTAGTCGTTGTGAATCACAACCTGGGCCACATCGTTTGGCATTTTTTCGTTGAGCCAGGCCATCACTTCCTCAAAGTCGCTAACGTCGTCGGTGCGAGCCTTGCGGAAACGATCGCTCCAGCCGCCGATCTGGCGCTGCACATAACCCTCGCCCTTACCCAGAGAATCGAGGCCTGCGGCTTTAGCGTCAACGCGATGCAAGTCCACCATCTTGTCGATTACGCTCAGGCAAAGCTTGCGGGTGTCGGCTTCATCCATTTCAAGATCTTGGGGGAAATCCTGGCGCAGAATGATGCCTTTCAGGCGTTCCATCACGTAAAAATCGCAACCCAGCACATCGTGATCGTCGCAAATGGCAATGATGTTGGGCACATAAGGGTACACAGGCTTCAGCGCCTGCATCACCCTTGCTTCACGCAGCATGTCGTGGGCGGATTTCGCAATTTTGCCGAATGGCGGGCGACGCAAAACAAAGGAACGGTCGCCGTAGTCCACCTGATAGGTGAGGTTGGAAGCGCCACCGGGGTATTGGCGGATAACCGGCTCGCCGGTCAGGTCGGGAATGGCGCCTTTCATGAAGCGGTCTACTGCGGATAGATCCAGCTCTTCGCCTTCTCGGATATCTGCTGCCTGGTCAATCTGGGTCATTCATCACTCTCCTTTTGTTCCCGTGTGCTAATCAGGCTTTGGCCTTGTTGCCCATCTTCTTCATCCAGCGTTTGCTCTCTTCGTACATCAGCTTGTCGAACACTGCTGGTGCATAACGCTTGAGTATCCACAAGCGGCGCTCTTTCACGTGGGGCAGCACCCAGAAATTATGTTTCTTGACCGAGCGTACTATGTCGTCGGCAACCTGATCGGCAGTAATTGTGGAGCGCTTCATCAGCTTGTTCACGTTCTGCTGTATGCCGGGAATGTCTGAGCGCATGCTCTGCGTGAGGTTGGTCTGGAAGAACGCCGGGCATACACAGCTTACGTGTATGCCGTCGCCCCGCAGTTCTTGGCGCAGGGTTTCGGACAGTGCAATTACACTGGCCTTGGACACATTGTAGCTGTCCATCAGCGGCGCGAGCATGAGGCCGGCCATGGATGCGATATTCACGAAGGTTCCTGAGCCCTGCTTTTTGAACTGCGGCGTGAACGCCTTACAGCCGCGCACAACACCTAGTACGTTGATGTCGATAATCCATTCCCAGTCGGCCATGGTGGTGTCTTCAATGGAGCCGGCAGAGGCCACACCTGCGTTATTCACCACTACGTCTACGCCACCCCACTTCTCGGTGAGATCGGCGCAGATTTTTTCGAGATCTGTCAGGCGCCGAACGTCGCACTCAACAAAGTAGCCTTCGCCGCCGGCATTGTTAATTTCCTGCTCAACGCCTACGCCCTGTTCGGGATTGATGTCACCGATGCAGACTTTGGCGCCTTCTCTGGCATAACGCAGTGCAATGGCTCGGCCAAGGCCGCTTGCGCCGCCTGTTACGAATACTCTTTGTGTCATGGGTTTGTCCGTTGTTTGTTATTGAAAACAATATCTAAGCATTGGAGTACGGCGGAGCCAACGGAGTGGCGGGTTGCTGAAACACGCTGTGAATACGTCCTTGTACGCTTGGCTCCGCACAGTTTCAGCAACCCGCCACTCCGCCGGCTCCTCTCATCATTTTCGCTGGCCGTCAGCTTTTGTATTTACGCAGCTCCAGCCTGGCAACTGTTGCACGATGCACTTCATCCGGGCCATCTGCCAAGCGCAGTACACGAGCATAGGCAAACAATTGGGTAAGCGGGAAATCATCATCGCTCACACCAGCACCACCGTGAATCTGAATAGCCTGATCAACAATAGTTTGCAGCATGTTTGGAATCACCGCTTTGATCATGGCGACTTCCTGAATGGCTCCAGCGATACCTTTGGTGTCCAGTGCCCAAGCGCATTTCAGGGTCAGCAAGCGTGCCTGTTCAATGGACATGCGGGCGTTGGCAATGATGTCCGGGTTACCGCCAAGCTTGGCCAGTGGGCGCCCAAAGGCTTCACGGCTCAACGACCGCTTCACCAAAAGCTCCAGCGTACGCTCTGCCGCGCCAATTGCGCGCATGCAGTGGTGTACTCGGCCAGGCCCAAGGCGACCCTGGGCAATTTCAAAACCGCGGCCAGGGCCAGCAATGAAGGCGCTCTTGGGCAGCCGAACGTTTTCGAACAGCACTTGGCCGTGGCCGTAGGGCTCGTCGTATTCGCCGAATACAGGAAGCATACGTTCAATTTTCACGCCTGGCGCATCCAGAGGTACCAGAACCATGGAGTGGCGGCGGTGTTTGTGGGCATCGGGGTCAGACAGTCCCATAAAGATGGCCACTTTGCAGTCGGGGTGGCCAATGCCGGTGCTCCACCACTTGCGACCGTTCAGCACAACTTCATCGCCTTCCACTACGGCTGTTGCTTCCATCGTAGTGGCATCGGAGGAAGCCACGGCAGGTTCGGTCATGCAGAACGCGGAGCGGATTTCGCCGCTAAGCAAGCGTGGCAGCCATTCGGCTTTTTGCTCATCTGACCCATAGTGAATTAACACTTCCATGTTGCCGGTGTCGGGCGCATTGCAGTTGAAGATCTCAGGCGCAATAAAGCTGCGGCCGGTTTCTTCTGCAATCAGGGCGTAGTCGGAGTTGAGCAGGCCACAACCATGCTCCTCATCCGGGAAAAACATATTCCATAGGCCCTGTGCCTTTGCCTTTTCTTTCAATTCTTTGATGATTGGCAGTACAACCCAGCGATTGTCCAGAGACGCCAGTTCCTTATGGTACTGGGCTTCTACCGGGAGAATTTCTTCCGCCATAAACGCTTTTACACGCTCGAGATAATCCTGACCTTTCTCGGAGATACTGAAATCCATTGCCAAACCCTCTCAGAAATTGAACAACATCTATTAGATAGACCAGCAAACGGTGCGATGACTATAAGCACGATTAAACCAGTCTAGGGCTGCTCAAACTATTACGCGACTGAATTATTCTTATCGTTTACTATTAATGAAACTAATTCTTATAGAGATTAATGACTATGGCCGGGAATCGTCTGGATCTCAACCTGCTGCATGTGTTTGACACGATTTATCGGGAAGGCAGCCTTACCCGGGCGGCAAAGGCGTTACACCTTACCCAGCCCGCCGTTAGCCATTCGCTGTCCCGATTGCGCGACCATTTTGACGATCCGCTGTTCACCCGCCAGGGCAATCAAATGGTGCCTACACCTCTGGCCCGTCGCTTCCTGGAATCCATGAAGCCTGGGCTTACGCAGATTCAGGGAGCGGTGAATCAATTCCATGCGTTTGACCCGGCGAATCAGCGCAAAACCTATTCGTTGGGGCTGAGGGATGTACTGGAATCAACGTTTCTGCCACCGCTGATGCAACGATTAAACGCCTATCCGGAGTTGGAGATAGCCAGCAAACGGATTCCCCGGCGGGATATGGAAACGCAATTGGCTGCAGGCAAACTGGACTTCGCTGTGGATGTTTTGCTGCCGGTCAGCAACCAGACATCCCATGAACTTCTCAGGCAAGACAGGCTTGTGGTTCTGGCGCGGGAGGGTCATCCCCTGGCGGGAAACACGCTGGATATGGACGGCTACCTTTCTGCGCGCCACGTACTGGTTTCATCACGCGCAGAAGGGCCGGGAATTGAGGATTTTGAATTATCAAGGCTAGGGGTTCAGCGCAGCATCCGCCTGCGCTGTCAGCACTATTACGCCGCCTGCCGGGTGGTGGAGAAAACGGACCTGTTGCTGACTATGCCGGAAACCTACGCCCAAATTATTTCCGAGCGGGCAAACATCACCATAATGAACCCGCCAGCCGACCTGCCCTCAGTCGATGTGCACCTGTACTGGCACACAGCCTACGGCCAGGAGCCGGCGCTTATATGGTTTCGGGAGCAGCTCAAGGCGATTCAGTAAGCACCCACGGCAATCAGAAAGCCGAAAAAGACGACTGCGGTAATGCCGAGGGAGGCCAACACTATACCGAATCCCCACCAAATGGCCGCGCCATCGGAGATGTCGACCCCGTGCCCACGCAGGGTGCGATAGAACGCCCAGGGGCCAAGCAAAAACGCGCCGACCACAGCAAAAACCAGCCCTATACTTATGCCGGCAAAGGTCCAGGTGGCGAGTTCGGTTGTGCGGTCTGAAAGGTTATCGATAACGCCGTGGCGTTGCAGAAACTTTTTGCAGAAAAACCATACCAGCGCAAAGAGCGCCGCCACAAATACCAGGCCGCCAATGACGGTAAGAAGTCGGTAAAGCAAAGCTGCCTTCCTGTAGTAAGTTGAAACGGAAAAAGCACGAATGCGCCAATTGCGGACACACTATAGCGCCGGGCTGCAGGTGGGTAAAAGGGGTTTATTTCCCACACCGGTGGCAACCCCGGCTTCCCTGACTAAACTGGGTTGGTTATCCATACGAGTCAATTTTAAAAGGAGTCTCCAAAATGGCCCAAACTACCCGCATTGCAGTAACACCGGGCGACGGTATTGGCCCGGAGGTTGTTGGGGAAGCCATACGCTGCCTGGAAACCCTGCGCACCAAGCACAACCTCAACCTAGAGTGGGATCAGTTCCCGTGGCCGTCGCACGCCTGGCACCAAGAGCATGGTGAATCCATGCCAGAGGATGCCCTCGCTCAACTCAAAGCTTATGACGCCATATTACTGGGTGCTCTGGGTGATCCCGGCCCCTTGAACGATCCCGATCGCTACCTTTTGACCGATAGCGTTTCATTGGCACCGCTGCTGGAAATGCGCAAAGGCTTTGATCAGTGGGTATGTGAGCGCCCAGCTCGCCTGCTGCCCGGTGCCCGCCAATATCTCGCTGATGAGCGCGCAAAAGACATAGATATGCTGGTGATTCGGGAGAATTCCGAGGGCGAGTACGTGAGTCAGGGCGGGCGCCTGCGCAAAGGCACCGAGGATGAGATTGCGACCCAAATGGAGGTGTTTACCCGCAAAGCCACCAATCGCATTATTCGCTATGGCTTTGAGCAGGCTCGTGCCAGAGCGGCGGATCGCTCAACCGAAGGACGCATTCGGGAGTTTCGCACGCTCAATGGCAACACATGTGAAAGCCAGGTGTGCCTGATCACCAAACGTAATGCGCTGCGTTATTGGGGCGATATGTACACTGAAGCCTTCGAAGAAATCAGCAAGGAATACCCGGATGTGGCCACGCACCACGAACTGGTGGATGCAGCCTGCATGAAGTTTGTGCAAGTCCCCTGGGCGTTCGATGTGGTGGTTGCGAGCAACCTGCAGGGAGATATTCTTACAGACCTTGCGGCCGTATTGTCCGGCGGTATGGGCGTTGCCCCTTCCTGCAACCTGAACCCCACCGACCCGGACATGCCTTCCATGTTTGAGCCAACCCATGGCAGCGCCCCAGACATCGCGGGTCAAGGCTTGGCAGATCCAACCGCCATGCTGTTTACTGCGGCACGTATGCTGGAGTGGTTTGGCCGGAAAGACCCGGTAATGGCGACCGCTGGCAAAGAGCTTTTTGGCGCAGTAGCGGCAGACCTGGCGGAAAATGCCGGCGCGCGACGGGGAACACAGGAAATCGGAGAGGCAATCTGCCAACGGCTGTCGGCCTGATCGATTGCTTAACCAGAGCCAGGAAGCAGTTTCTGGCTCTGGTCTGATAAAAGCCGCTTACTTGTCAGCCATTACAAACTCAAGACGCCCCGGCGCTACACGCACATCCATGGGCACCATTCCAAACATACGCTGGGCCATATTGGTTTCGTCCAGACGATATACCGGCATGGTTTCCAGCATCTGAGCCACCACACTCATCACGGTGTCGGTAACGGGCGCAAGGTCACCCTTGAAAAAGCCGGAATCTATGCTGCTTTCAAGTAACTTGATCCTGCGAATATAGATGGCTTTTTCCTTGCTGTCATAAACCGGTGCGCCTTCCACTTTCAGGGCAATATCAACCGGTAGTTTGGCCAGAAAAGCGTTCAGCGCTACCTGCCCTTTCAGATCAATCACTGCCACATCCCGGCCATCTGGTCCCAGGGTAATGTCGGCATCGCTAAGACTCATACTCAGCGGCGAGCCATTCTTTAACTGAGAGCGATCAAAATCGCTAACAACATCTCGCAGGTGCCGTTCCAACTCCCCTTCCGATATTGCGTAAGGGGACATGCTGGCACAGCCGCTCGTCAGGGCAAGAACCAGCAACACCAAGCCCCAGAGGCCATTAAGGTGCGTGTATTTCATCGTTTGATCTCCATGGACTGACCCCCTATCCTGCGGCAGCAAGGGAGGCGAGACAAGATTGGCAGGTTAATGATCGGTCAGAATCCGAACACTTCTACTCGTTTTCGGCCCGGGCTTCTACATGCGGGGTGAGATTATCATCGAAAACAACCTGCAATAGAATGGGCTGGCAGCATACCTGGCAATCTTCAACATATTCCTGTTCCGCCACTGAAGGGTCGACGCTGATATCCAGCGTCTCCCAACAGTAGGGGCACTGGATAAGGACCGAATCCAGAGCCGACATAAGCACTCCTCAGAACTTCTGTTTGGCCATCCACGGAATGATACGATCAAACGCCGCATCAAGATTCTCGCAAGTGGTAGAGAAGCTGATCCGAATGGCATTGGTACAGGCCTCTCCAAATGCATCTCCCGGCACCACACACACTCCGGTTTCTTTGAGCATCCGCAAAGCCAGGTCCGACCCATCAACATGGGGCGGCAAATCCGGGAAGACAAAAAACGCTCCTCCTGGTTTGTAACCGGTCATGTATGGAGTCTGATCAATCAAGTCCACTACTTTATCTCTGCGCTCCCGATAGATATCCAGCATGTCCCTAACGCACTGCTGGTCACTCGTTAATGCTGCCACTCCCGCATATTGGGAGGGCGTATTAGCCACTGACGTGGTGAACATGTGGTAGCGCCGCAGGTATTTGATCGTAGCCTGGCTGGCAATGACCCAACCCACTCGCAGCCCCGCCATACTGTAGGTTTTCGAGAAACTACTGATGCACATGATGTTGTCCAGATCCACGGAGCAACTGAGAACACTGGCAAAATCTTCATCATCAAAAATCATGTGGTCGTACACCTCATCGGCATACACCTGTATGCCCCGATAGGCACACTCTTCCAGAATGGCTTCCACGGTACTGCGGGGATATACCGCCCCAGTAGGGTTATTCGGATTGTTCAGTATCAAGGCAAAGGTGCGCGGCCCCATGGCTGCGATCACTTCATCGGGATCAAGCTGATGATCGTTTTCCACACGGGTCGGTACAAACTTGACCTCTCCCCCGTTCATACGAATAAGTGGTGCGTAAAGCAGGAAAGAAGGATCCGTAACAATAAATTGGCGGCCCGGTGCAGATGTAGCCGAGATAGCCAGATACATGGCTTCGGTTGCTCCGCTGGTCACCAGAATATTATCTCTGGTGAGTTTCCGGTTGTATCGTTTGCCGTAGTAATCCCTTAAGGCCACTAGCAGTTCAGGCAAACCGGCATCCATGGTGTAGCCAGTTTGTCCTGCATTTAGGGCGTCAATATAAGCATCAATAACATGCTTGGGTGTTGGGAGATCAGGCTGGCCAATCGACAGATGAATAACATCCTTCATAGTGGCCGCCATATTGACCATGCGCCTAATCCCCGGTACCGGAATTGCCTGCATTGCAGGGTTCCAACTGGCCTTCGCCTTCCGGTATTTCACTCTCCGCACTTTATCCTCGCCGGTATCTTTATTGGCGCCATTTGCCATAACAACCTCCTACAACGGGAACGGGAGGGCCAAAACAGACCCCTTTGCAGGTTAGTCACGAAAATCCGGGCATACAAGGTAATGCCGGAAAGGGTTTGATAGGTACAAGTACCCACCAGGATTCCCGATGATCACCACTGTATGTGCGAGCTGAGGTTGACCAGACGACATCCGCCTACCAGACTAACCTCAGGGTTTTGTAGAGGAAAATGCCTGGCCCATAAAAACAACTCTCGACAATCAGCAATCGAAGCCGCGGAGGTTCAATGTCCCATCTCAGCAAGCCTGTTGTAACTGTCCTTACTGCTCCCGGAGAGCAGGAGCCACCAGGAATGGATTCTCTTCGGGCTCGTGCCGAAGTGCGTTTCGCCAGTGACGAAGCAACCCTGCGAAGCACCTTGCCGGGTACTGATGTGATGATGGTGACAGATTTTAGAACCGAGGCGCTGGAGGCTGCCTGGGGCTGTGCGGACAAATTGAGATGGATACACGCCACCAGCGCCGGGGTAGATGCGCTGATGTTCCCTGCCCTCACAAACAGCAGTGTGGTAGTCACTAACGCCAGAGGCATATTTGACCGCACCATCGCTGAATATGTGCTTTGCACCATCCTGATGTTTGCCAAGGATTTTCCCGGCTCAATCCGCCTGCAAATGAAACACAAGTGGAAGCATCGGGATACGGAAAGAGCAACAGGCAAGCAGGTTCTGGTAGTTGGTGCAGGCTCTATTGGCAGGCAGATTGGCCGCCTTGTTGCCGCTGCTGGAATGAAGCCCCACGGCATTGCCAGAACCGCCCGTACGGACGACCCGGATTTTGTAGCGGTTCATGGTAATGATGAGTTATACCACCAGCTGGAACTGGCCGATTACGTGGTGATTGCTGCACCGCTGACGCCGCAAACTGAGGGGTTGTTTGACGAAAAAGCCTTCAAGGCCATGAAAAACACGGCGCGCCTGATTAACGTTGGCCGCGGCCCGATTGTAAAAACAGCCGACCTTATTGCTGCTCTGGAGAGTGGTGACATTGCTGGCGCCGGGCTTGATGTATTCGAGGAAGAGCCCTTACCGGAAGACCACCCGCTTTGGGACATGGAAAACGTCATCATGACGGCCCACATGGCCGGTGACTTTATCGGCTGGCATCGTGCGCTTACCGATCAGTTTCTTGAAAACTTTGATCGCTGGCACGGTGGTGAGGAACTGTTCAATCTGGTGGATAAAGAGCTGGGGTACGCTGGGAGCAAATAACGGCGCCCAATAAGCCCCGGCGCGTGCGGGGAGGTATTCCAAAACACACTGTGAATACATCCCTGTACGCTCGGCTCCGCCATCCATGGCTCCGCACGGTTTTGGAATACCTCCCCGCACGCCCCTATGAGTTCTGGGCGAACCTGTCAGTACCTGAACCTCAGCTCCCAGACAAAGACTGATCCGAAGGATCAATCTCCATCTGCTGTATCGCAATCACCGCCTGGGTACGGTTACGAACCCCGAGCTTGCGGAACACGGCAGTAATGTGCGCCTTGATCGTTGCCTCCGAAACTTCCAGATCATAAGCAATCTGCTTGTTCAGAAGCCCTTCCGCCAGCATCCCCAGCACCCGGAATTGTTGCGGGGTCAGTGATGCCAGCTTTTCAGAGAAGTCGGTGGTGTCGGCGTGCATGCGCTCAAGCTTGTCTGCTACGCCTTCCGGCAGCCACACATCCCCCTCAAGCACAGCTCGAATAGCCTCGGTGATGATGGGCAGTGGCGCCGACTTTGGAATAAAGCCAGACGCCCCATAGTCAATCGAGCGCCGCATTACCTGCAGTTGTTCCGACCCTGACACAACCACCACGGGTAGCCCGGGGTACTGTCCACGCATGAACACCAGCCCCGAGAAACCATGGGCACCCGGCATATTCAGATCAAGCAAAACCAGATCTGCATCCGGGTGCGAATCTACCGACGCCTGGAGTGCCTTGATGCTATCCACTTCTACTGTTTCCGCATCAGGTACCGCCTGACTGACCGCCTGTTTCAGGGCAGCCCGAAACAGCGGATGATCATCAGCGACGATAATTGTTTGTGTCATTTAAACCGATTCCTTACAGGTTTGCGGCCCATTATCAGACCTTATTTAAACTCACGGTTGCTGATGAGATCGTCCACTACGCTTGGATCTGCAAGTGTAGACGTGTCTCCCAACTGGTCGTGCTCGTTAGCAGCAATCTTACGCAGAATCCGGCGCATAATTTTGCCTGACCGCGTTTTAGGCATGCCCGGCGCCCATTGGATGACATCCGGGGAAGCAATGGGGCCAATTTCCTTGCGAACCCATTGTACCAGCTCTTTTTTGAGCTCATCTGAAGGTTCTTCACCCTGCATCAGAGTCACATAAACGTAGAGTCCCTGACCTTTAATGTCATGGGGGAAGCCAACAACCGCAGCTTCTGCCACCTTGTCGTGAGCCACAAGAGCGCTTTCAACTTCGGCGGTACCCAAGCGGTGCCCGGAAATGTTAAGCACATCATCAACGCGCCCGGTAATCCAGTAATCCCCGTCTTCGTCCCTGCGTGCGCCATCTTCGGTAAAGTACATACCGGGGTAAGCGCTGAAATAGGTTCGGATAAAGCGCTCATGATCACCATAGATCGTGCGCATCTGCCCTGGCCAGCTGTCCAGAATAACGAGGTTGCCGTCAGCTTTGCCTTCCAGCAGATTCCCTTCGTTGTCCATCAGGCCCGGCTTCACGCCAAAGAAAGGTACGGTCGCGGAGCCCGGTTTCAAATCAACGGCGCCGGGTAGTGGCGCAATCAAAATGCCGCCGGTTTCCGTTTGCC
>Ga0209075_1000306_pt1 | contig 46847 bp, 42 predicted proteins | sample Stecom2011_FD_187523 | JGI IMG/M metagenome (GOLD analysis project Ga0209075, IMG submission 187523) | Agricultural soil microbial communities from Utah to study Nitrogen management - Steer compost 2011 (SPAdes) (version 2) | ecosystem: Environmental > Terrestrial > Soil > Agricultural land...
CCGATACAGAAACTGCTGAAGATTTTGCTGAGGAGGTCGTCTGAGGTGAATTCCCCAGTGATTTCATTGAGGTGATGCTGGGTGAGGCGGAGTTCTTCTGCGAGAAGTTCTCCTGCGAGGCTACTTTCGAGGTGTTCCTGGCCAATGAGTAGGTGTTGGCGGGCTCGTTCAAGCGCATCTAAGTGGCGGCGGCGTGCCATAAAGCTACCTTCGTTGGTTGAGGTGTAGCCAACGCAATGTTTGAGGTGTTCGCGTAGTAAATCAATGCCGCGGCCGGTTTTAGCGCTCAAATGAAGTACGGGTATGCCGTTGATGTTTTCAATCAGGACAGGCTCATCGTTGAGGTCAACTTTATTGCGAATCACGGTGTATGGTAAATCGTCGGGAAGCTGTTCAAAAAACTCCGGCCAAATATCTTCTGGGTGAACTGCTTGAGTTTCAGTGGCATCCACCATAAACAACACGCGGTCTGCATTACGAATTTCGTCCCATGCACGTTCAATACCAATACGTTCCACTTCATCTGGGCTATCTCGCAGGCCAGCAGTGTCAATGATATGCAGTGGCATGCCATCGATTTGGATATGCTCACGGAGAACATCACGGGTGGTACCGGCAATCGCGGTCACAATGGCAGATTCTCGCCCGGCAAGTGCGTTTAACAGCGATGATTTACCTGCGTTCGGACGGCCAGCAATCACCACTTTCATACCTTCACGCAGTAGTGTGCCTTGCTTGGCTTGCACCATCACTTGATGTAAGCGATCGATGATGGCCTCGAGGTCAGCCGCAACTTTACCGTCACTTAGGAAGTCGATTTCTTCATCGGGAAAATCAATGGCAGCTTCTACATACATGCGTAGATGAATAACCTGGTCGACGAGTTGATCGATTTCATGAGAGAAGCCGCCTTGCAAGCTTTGTAGGGCGGCTCTTGCGGCTTGCTCAGAGGTGGTTTCAATCAGGTCGGCAATGGCTTCGGCCTGGGTTAAATCCAACTTATCATTAAGGAACGCGCGCTCGCTGAATTCGCCGGGGCGAGCAGGGCGTACGCCAGGAAAATCTAAGATGGCCTTAATGATCATGTCGATAATAATGGGGCCGCCATGCCCTTGAAGCTCGAGAACATCTTCACCAGTAAAAGAGTTGGGGCCTTCAAAGAACAAGGCAATACCTTCGTCTAAGACAGTCCCGTGCTGGTCCTTAAATGGTAGAAACTCCGCGTAGCGGGGGCGAGGGCAATGCCCTAGCATGCCTTCGGCAACGGTTCGTGCTGCCGGTCCGCTAACGCGCACAATACCGACACCGCCACGCCCGGGAGGCGTGGCTTGAGCAACAATGGTATCGGTTGTTAGTTCCAAGCTCATAAAGGATTACTTCTTACGACGGTCCATTAAGCCTTGCTTCTCAAGACCACGGTAAATCCATTGCATTTGACCGATGGTAATGAGGTTGCTGCTGAGCCAGTACAATACAAGGCCCGCCGGGAACCATAAGAAGAATACGGTAAAGATAACCGGCATATATTGCAGCATTTTCTGTTGCATCGGGTCGGTTGCTGGCGTTGGCTGCAACTTTTGCATGATGAACATAGAAGCACCCATTAGAATTGGCAACACGAAGTAAGGGTCACGTGCTGACAAGTCGTCAATCCACAAAAATAGTGGTGCATGGCGCAATTCTACGCTTTCTAACAATACCCAGTACAAGGCTAAGAATATAGGCAACTGTAGCAGCATAGGTAAACAGCCGCCCAGAGGGTTCACTTTTTCGTCTTTGTACAGCTTCATCATCGCTTGCGACATTTTTTGACGGTCGTCGCCATAACGCTCACGTAGTGCTTGCATTTTTGGCTGAATCATCCGCATTTTAGCCATAGAAACATATTGTTTCTTGGTTAACGGATACAACAATATTTTGATGATGATGGTGATAGCAATGATCGACAAGCCCCAGTTCACCAGCACGCTTTGTACCAATTGTAGTAATTTGAAAATCGGCTGTGCAAGCCACCACAAAAAGCCGTAATCGACGGTTAGGTCAAGATACTTGGCTACTTTAGCCATGGCGTCTTGGTCTTTCGGGCCAATAAATAATGTCGCACGAATCTCAGCGGTTGCACCTGGGGCTACCATTGCGACTGGGTACATCAATCCCATGATAGCTTGATCACCATTGACGACGCGGGAGAAAAGTTGTTTTGTACCTTGGGTACGAGGGATCCACGCTGATACGAAATAGTGTTCCAACATGGCCACCCAACCTTCATCAGTGGCATGGTTTAAGCGCGCGTCACGCATGTCATCGAACGAGTATTTCTCGTAACGGTCTTGGTCCCATGAGTAAGCACCGCCTTTGTAGGTTGGCATCATCATGTTGCCTGAGCCGTCGCTCATGACTTGCTTCAATTGAGCGTAAAACTGCATTTGTTTATGTTCGTTGGTATGGTTGTTGATGGTGTAAACCACATCAACTGCGTATGAACCTGCAGTGAAGATAAAGGTCTTGGTGTACTCGATGCCATTGGCAGAGTAATGGAGCGGTACTTCAAGCGTATCCCCAGCCATTTGGTAGCTTGATTGTTCTACGTGGAACACTGGGCGACCTTCGGCTGAATCTGTGCCGTGTGTACCTACTAAACCCGATTGTGCGATATACAGTTGGTTCGGGTCGGAATGCAATAACTCAAATCGCTCTGCTGAATTGTGGGTACGTGCGAAATGAAGGAGTTGTGCGTTAATCACGTCACCGCCGTGGGTGTCGATGACTATATCAAGTACATCGGTGGTGACACGAACAGTTTGGCTGCGGGTTGCGCTTGGTGTTGCTGGTGAATGGCTGCTGGTTGCTTCAGGTACGAAGCTCGCGCCCGCATCAATACTACTGCCTTGCGCTACGGGAACACCAGATTCCATTGCCGGCGGCTGGGTAGGCGTTACTTGTTGTGTACCCGGCGGTGCAGTATCAATAAGCCAGTTTTGATAGAGGAAAAAGCTCACTACCAAGAATGCAATAAACAAGATAGAACGTGGCGAATTCATAAGTCCTTCGTCTCTGTTTTACTGTGATTCGTTGTATCCGCTTCACAAGTTGGTTTGCTTGGAACCGGGTCGTAGCCACCGGGGTGTCCAGGGTGACATTTAAGAATACGCTTACTGGCAAGCCAGAAGCCTCGAATGATACCATGAAATTGGATTGCTTCGATGGCGTATTGCGAACAGGTTGGTGAAAATCGGCAACGAGGCCCAATCAGCGGACTAATAATCAGCTGGTAGAGTCGGATGATTCCGATAGGTATTGCGCGCAACGCTTGCTTATAGTTCGCCATAAATAATCCAACCGTTGTTGCAATTCTTCGTTAGAAAGATCTGCAACGCCGTTTTTACCAATCACGATAATATCGAATGCCGGTATTTTATGCTGTTTTAGCCGAAAACTCTCGCGAATCTTGCGCTTAATACGATTTCGATCAACTGCGCGTTTCGCCCGTTTTTTGGAAAGGGTAATACCAAGTCGGGGAACACCCAGATTATTAGGAGTGGCAAGCATGGTGAGTTCAGCCGTGACAGCTTTCACCAAGGGGTTGTCGAAGACTGTTTGGAAGTGCGCGGGAGTTAATAGCCTTAACTCCCGCCCGTAAGCGTAGCTCTGCTTCAATGATTATGCAGAAAGAACTTTACGGCCTTTGGCGCGACGGCGAGCCAAAATTTGACGACCGCTTTTAGTTGCCATACGAGCACGGAAACCGTGGTTGCGCTTGCGCTTCAGTACGCTTGGTTGAAATGTTCTTTTCATGACGTTAATTCCGTATTCGGGTTACCTATAAATTTAGAGCGCGAATTCTAACGATTAAAAGGATCAAAGTCAACGTAAAAAGCTATCCACAAATAAGATATAATAAAGTATTTGCTTGTGGATAAATTACCTTTTCTATGGGTCGCCTTTTGCCGCAAAAGCTAGCGATCGTGAGGGGCTTTTAGTACAATAATTTTATTGATTTGATGACGTCGTTGCTAGGATCGAGAGGGATCGGCATTGGCTCATCGACGCTAATAATTATAAAAGATAACAACGGGAGACAGGTGTGAATAAATCGCTTTGGCAATTATGCGCGGAAAGACTGCAAAGCGAACTTAGTGCGCAAAACTTCAATACCTGGATCCGTCCGTTGCAATCCGAGTTCGACGGGAATGTGCTGATTTTGTATGCACCAAACTCTTACGTCGTGGATTGGGTGAAGGATAAGTACTTGAATCAGATTAACGAGTACTTGACTGCATTTGCTTCTGCACGTAACGAGGAATCGCCACGCGTTGCTTTTCGGGTGGGGGGAATCGAAACTAATGCTGGAGCTTCACCAGTGCAGGGCGGTTCGAATGGTTCGCAAATTAGCACGGCGACGGTAACTCGTCGGCAAGCACAACGTGCAGCCTCTTGGAGCCAAAATGCAACTCCGATGCCAGCATTTGAGAGTAACATTGATGAGGAATATACCTTTGACAACTTTGTTGAGGGTAAGTCGAATCAACTCGCATTAGCTGCAGCGCGACAGGTTGCTGAGAATCCTGGTGGCGTCTATAACCCTTTATTCGTCTACGGGGGGACGGGGTTAGGTAAAACCCACTTATTGCATGCGGTGGGGAATGCCATCCTTGCTCATAAAAAAGACGCGAAGGTTTTCTATATGCGCGCCGAACGGTTCGTGCAAGACATGGTAAACGCGTTAAAGAACGGTACCTTAGACGAAATGAAGCGTTATTATCGGTCGGTCGATGCGTTATTGATCGATGATATTCACTTTTTCTCGAACAAAAAAGGCACACAGGAAGAATTCTTCCATACGTTCAATGCTTTACTTGAAGGTAACCAGCAAATTATTCTCACCAGTGATCTCTACCCCAAAGAAATTGAGGGGCTCGAAGATCGCTTACGTTCACGGTTTGGTTGGGGTTTAACTATTGCTATTGAGCCACCCGAGCTAGAAACTCGCGTCGCTATTTTGATTCGCAAGGCACAAGAACGTGGTATCCAATTACCCCATGAAGTAGCATTTTTTATTGCGAAGCGGCTACGTTCTAACGTTCGTGAGCTCGAAGGTGCGTTGAACCGATTGGTTGCTAACGTGAACTTAACCGGGCGTGCCATTACTATCGACTTCGTCCGTGAAGCCTTACGTGATTTAATTGCCGCTCAAGAAAAGCTCGTCACCATTGAAAATATTCAAAAGACAGTGGCAGAGTATTACAACATCAAAATGTCAGATATGCTGTCTAAGCGTCGCACCCGATCAATTGCTCGGCCGCGGCAAATGGCAATGGCGTTAGCGAAAGAATTAACCAACCATAGCCTTCCTGAAATTGGGGATGCTTTTGGGGGACGTGATCACACGACTGTATTGCATGCATGTCGGGTGATTGCGGAGTTAAAAGATTCACAGAACGATTTAAAAGAAGACTACCGTAACTTAATACGCACGCTTTCAGCGTAAGCAAAAACGCACAAAAGCGGCCAAGGACAAACAACAGGGGAAAGTGGGTATGAATTTTTCCATCAGTCGTGATGCTTTTTTAAAGCCACTTCAAGTTGTCAGTGGAGCAGTAGAACGACGGCATACCATTCCGATTTTATCGAATGTGCTGATTCAAGTAACACCTGAGATGGTCCGTATGACAGGAACCGATTTAGAAGTTGAGTTGGTTTCCTCATGTGCCATTGAGAACGGGGTAGAAGGCAAGGTAACGGTACCTGCGAAAAAACTTGTCGATATCGTTCGTAGCTTACCTGATGGTGCAATTGTGCAGTTTAGCGCTGAAGGCGATAAGGCAACGATTCGGTCTGGGCGTACCAAGTTCACGCTGGCGACATTACCAGCGCAGGATTTCCCAAATATTGAAGATTGGGATAGCGATATTCAGCTCGTGACCACCCAATCGGTTCTTAAAGGATTAATGGAACGTACTCATTTTTCCATGGCGAACCAAGATGTGCGTTACTATTTGAATGGTATGCTGTTTGAGACCGATGTGAACTTGATACGCACGGTGGCGACTGATGGTCACCGTTTGGCGCTTAGTAGCTGTGAAATCGGGCAGCCAAACTTAGGTGCTCGCCAAGTTATCGTGCCACGCAAAGGGGTTATGGAATTGCTGCGGCTACTTGATGATAACGATAGTGAAGTGCGTGTTCATGTCGGCAACAACCACATCCGTATTGAAACGAATGGTATTGGTTTCACCAGTAAGTTAGTCGATGGGCGCTTCCCTGATTATCGTCGCGTATTGCCAAGTGCTGGCGATAAGACCGTTATAGCAGATCGTGAATTATTGAAGCAGGCTTGTAGTCGAGCAGCGATTCTTTCTAACGAAAAGTTTCGCGGTGTTCGGATTAACTTAAGCACCAACGAGATGTGTCTGACAGCTAATAACCCAGAGCAAGAATCGGCAGAAGAGGTGATCGAGGTCGATTACCAAGGTGCCCCGCTTGAGATTGGCTTTAACGTAAATTATCTCATTGATGTGCTCAATACGATTCAGGGCGATAAGGTGAAAATTAGTTTGTCAGGGCCAGACACGAGTGGCCTGATTGAAGACAGCGCTGATGATTCATCATTATATGTTGTTATGCCGATGCGCCTGTAATGGGTGCATGTGAGTTGATATGTATTTAGAGTCGTTGGCGATTACGAACTTTAGGAATTTTGCGACTGCAAATCTTTCGCCAAGCAAGACTTTGAATATAATTTTTGGCGCAAACGGTAGTGGTAAAACCAGCCTGATTGAATCGATTTATTGCTTAGGGTTTGGTCGTTCGTTTCGCTCGGGTACATATCGACAGCTGATCAGGCATGAGCAAGATAGCTTCATTGTGTTTGCTCGTGTGATTGATCAAAGCGGTCAACGACATCAGGTTGGGTACCAACGAGATGTGGCTGGAGATGTGCAACTGCGGATTAACCACGCCAAAGAAAAGCGCTTTTCAGCATTAGCACGCATGGTGCCCATTCAATTAATGACGCCTGAAAGTATTGAATTGGTTATTGGTGGTCCACGAGTACGGCGTCAGTATGTTGATTGGGGAGTGTTCCACGTGGAACATTCTTTCTATAACGATTGGGTTGGCTTTTCGAAGCTGCTTAAACAGCGCAATAGCTTACTGAAGTTGAAGCGATTCCGAACTGAGCATGAGTATTGGGATCAGCAGTTTGCTACCTATGGTGAACGAATTCATCAGCATCGTCAGCAATACGTTGAAGGTTTTGTTTCGGTATTAACAGATCGTCTTAGAGAGTTTCTGCCGAACTATGAATTCGAATTTCAGCTGAAATCAGGGTGGGATAAGGACCTTTCACTTGGCGATGCATTAGAGAAACATCGCGAACAAGATATAAGATACGGCCATTCCACAGTGGGTCCTCATAAAGCTGAACTAAGGATTTTGGCTAATGGGGAAGAGGTGAAGAACTTGCTTTCCCGCGGCCAACTGAAGTTGCTGGTCGCTGCACTTAAATTAGTTCAGGGGGAGTACCTTCAGCATAAAACTGGCGTACAATGTATCTATCTTGTGGATGACATTACCGCTGAGTTGGACTCTGAGAGTCAATCGAAGTTTTGTGATGCGCTTGTTGCATCCCAGTCACAGGTTTTCGTATCAGCAATTGAGGGAGATCGTGTGTTGTCCTTCTTCAATAGCCAAGATACAAAAATGTTCCACGTGGAACATGGAACCGTCAAGGAAAAATAGAGAAGCTTATTATGGCAGAAAATAATTACGATTCGTCCAGTATTAAGGTCCTGAAAGGGCTTGATGCAGTTCGTAAACGCCCAGGCATGTATATCGGTGATACCGATGACGGCACTGGTTTGCACCACATGGTTTTTGAAGTTGTCGACAACTCCATAGACGAAGCACTCGCTGGGCACTGCAAGGATATTCTGGTTACGATTCATTCTGACGGCTCAGTTTCAGTCCGCGATGATGGTCGTGGTATTCCAGTCGATATTCACCCGGAAGAAGGTGTTTCGGCTGCGCAGGTTATCATGACTGTCTTGCACGCCGGTGGTAAGTTTGATGATAACTCATACAAAGTTTCCGGTGGTCTGCATGGGGTGGGTGTCTCGGTTGTCAACGCGCTATCGGACAAACTCTTACTGACGATTAAGCGTCAAGGTCACATTTACCAACAGACTTATCGCTTAGGTGAACCTGAAGCACCGATGGCGGTGATTGGTGATACCGATAAAACCGGTACTGAAATTCGGTTCTGGCCAAGCCCAACAATTTTTAGTGATATCGAGTTCCATTACGACATATTAGCGAAACGCTTACGCGAACTTTCGTTTTTGAACTCAGGTGTTTCTATCATCTTGGTTGATGAACGTAATGAACGCCAAGACCATTTTAAATATGAGGGTGGTATATCTGCGTTTGTGGAATATTTGAATAAGAACAAAACGCCAATCCATCCACACGTATTCCACTTCACTCAAGAACGTGACGATGGCATTACAGTTGAAGTAGCACTGCAATGGAACGACTCGTTCCAAGAAGGCATATACTGCTACACCAACAACATTCCACAGCGTGATGGTGGTACTCACTTAGTTGGCTTCCGGGCTGCGTTGACGCGTACCATGAACTCTTACATGGAAAAAGAAGGGTTAAACAAGAAGTTTAAAACCAACGCAACCGGCGATGATGCCCGTGAAGGTTTGGTCGCTGTGGTGTCGGTAAAGGTTCCAGACCCGAAGTTTTCATCGCAAACCAAAGATAAGTTGGTTTCATCTGAAGTGAAATCGGCGGTCGAGCAGGCGATGAACGAGAAGCTGGCGGAGTTCTTACTTGAGAATCCTAACGATGCCAAGATTATCGTTGGTAAGATTATTGATGCTGCGCGGGCGCGTGAAGCGGCACGTAAAGCACGGGAAATGACACGTCGTAAGGGGGCTCTTGACCTTGCTGGGTTACCCGGTAAATTGGCCGACTGCCAAGAGAAAGACCCAGCCTTATCAGAACTCTACATAGTGGAGGGTGACTCTGCGGGTGGCTCTGCGAAGCAAGGGCGTAACCGCAAGTTCCAGGCTATTTTGCCATTGAAAGGTAAGATCCTCAACGTAGAGAAAGCGCGCTTCGATAAGATGCTAGCCTCACAAGAAGTCGCTACATTAATTACAGCGCTTGGCTGTGGTATTGGTCGTGATGAATATGACCCTGATAAAACGCGTTACCACCGTATCATTATCATGACGGACGCCGACGTCGACGGCTCGCATATTCGTACGCTGCTGTTGACGTTCTTCTACCGTCAAATGCCGGAAATTATCGAGCGTGGGTATATTTATATTGCCCAACCACCTCTTTATAAAGTGAAGAAGGGCAAGCAGGAAACCTACATTAAAGATGATCCAGGCCTGATTGAGTATCTTACCAGCTTAGCGTTAGAAGGAGCTTCATTGCACGTCAATAAGGATGCTCCTGGAATTGGTGGTACACACTTAGAAAAGCTTGTTAATGATTTCCAATTGGCGCAAAACCTCATTACTAACCGTTTATCGCGGCGGATGCCAGAAGAGTTCTTGCAACGCTTAATGTATGCGCCACGGTTAACTGAAGAATTGCTACGCGATGGCAATGCAATGGCGGAATGGGCGGTTAGGTTACAAGCTGACTTAACAGCAAATGATCTGTCCTCTTCAACCTATGAAGTGACGACAGTGTATGATGAAGAACGTAACTTGTACTTACCAGTAGTGAATGTCCGTCGTCATGGTATCGTCACACCTTATACGTTGACTTACGAGTTCCTGGTTTCTCGTGATTATGAGCAATTGATTTCAATTGGTGAACGTATCAACGGCCTGATTGAGCCTAGCGGTTTTGTCCGTCGCGGCGAAAAAGATAAGCCAGTTGAGAGTTTTGCTGAAGCTGTTGACTGGTTACTCAATGAGTCTAAGCGCGGCATCTATATTCAGCGCTACAAAGGTCTCGGTGAGATGAACCCAGAGCAGTTGTGGGAAACCACCATGAACCCAGAAACGCGCCGAATGATGCGGGTGACCATCGAAGATGCGATTGCCGCGGATCAGTTGTTCACAACGTTAATGGGTGATGATGTAGAACCGCGCCGAGCATTCATTGAAACAAATGCACTGCAGGTATCAAATCTCGACGTCTAGCTAAATAGTTTACGAGTGAGCAAGCAAAAGAAAAGGGAGCTAACGAAACAGCTCCCTTTTTTAGCTTTGGAAACGAAGAATCTAGATCAATTACCAGAATCTTGTAACCTGTAGTTTAGTTCAAAACTGAAATATCTGCAATTTGTAGGAATAACTCCCGCAAATTTTGCAACAGCGCGAGCCGATTACGACGAACCGCTTCATCGTCGGCGTTAACAAGAACGTGGTCAAAGAACGCATCCACGGGTTCTTGTAGGCCAGCTAGGGCAGTTAACGCCTGAGTGTAGTCGCCTTGCGCTAACGCTTCTTTGGTAGCCGTATGCGCTTGTTGAATTGCTTGCGCTAACGCAATCTCTTGTTCTTCCTGCAGCAACGAAGCATCAACATCAGTGGGTAACTCCTGATCGACTTTCGCTAAAATATTACTGACACGTTTATTGGCGGCTGCTAATGCTTCCGCTGGCGGTAATTGCCGGAATACGGTCACCGCTTTTACACGTTGATCGAAATCAACCGGGTTAGTCGGTCGGCGCGCAAGTACTGCTTGAATAGCGTCAACAGCAATGCCTTGTTCTTGATACCAAGTGCGGAAGCGACCCAAGAGAAAGTCAACAACATCGGTTCTCACTTGTTCAGCGGGTACGACGAGAATACCGCCGAAGCAGTTCAGTGATAATTGAACCAATTCCTCTAAATCGAGGGAGTAACCGCCTTCGACTAAAATCCGTAGTAGGCCTATTGCTGCGCGGCGCAATGCAAATGGGTCGCGGTCACCTTTTGGTGTCTGCCCAATACCGAAGATACCGACAAGGGTATCAAGCTTATCAGCCATAGCGACTGCTGCACCTTCGACCGTTTGCGGCAAGTGATCGCCTGAAAAGCGCGGTAGATAATGCTCATAAATTGCTGTTGCAACGCCTTCTGGTTCTTGGTCGTGACGTGCATAATGCATACCCATAACCCCTTGAGTTTCTGGGAATTCTTGCACCATTTGGGAAATCAAGTCGGCTTTACATAGGTAGCCCGCGCGTTCAGCGATGTTAGCTTGACCATTCAGCTTGCTAGCAATGGCTGCAGCAACAGTAGCAATGCGGTCTGATTTATCTTTAATTGACCCCAATTGTTGCTGGAACAACACATTGGCTAATGCGTCAACTCGGTCGGCTAACCGAACTTTCTTATCAGATTCAAAAAAGAACTGCGCGTCGGCGAGACGCGGGCGAACTACTTTTTCGTTCCCTTGAATAATTTGCTGCGGATCTTTCGACTCAATGTTGGTCACAAAGATAAATGCAGGTAACAGTTCACCTTGGTCATTTTCGAGCGGGAAATAGCGCTGATCGTCTTTCATGGTAACGATCAAGGGCTCTTTCGGTACTGATAGGAACTGTGCATCAAAGGTGGCAGACAGTACGACGGGCCATTCAACCAAAGCGGTGACCTCATCAACGAGATCGGGATCGTCAAGAACGTGGCCGCCAAGTTTTTGTGCCAACGTGGTGATGCCTTGTACGATACGCTCGCGGCGCTTATCGAAATCGGCAATAACCCAGACTGCCTCGAGCGCAGCTTCATAGTTATTAGCGTGGGTTAGGGCAGTGCCTTGTGGTGCGTGGAATCGATGTCCTTGCAAGAAGTTACTGGAATCAACTCCCATGATCTGGCCAGAAATAATATCTGTACCATACATTAATGTAACCGTTTTAACCGGGCGAATGAATTGGGCGCTCCCAGAACCCCAACGCATGGGTTTTGGAATGGGTAATTTTTTCAATGCGTTAGCAACAATTCCTGGCAATAGTTCAGCTAACATTTGGCCTTTCACTGCTGCTTTATAAAGCAACCATTCACCTTTATCAGTAACCAAGCGTTCTGCTTGCGCTACTGTAATACCGTTACCCCGAGCCCAGCCTTCAGCAGCTTTCGTGGGCTGGCCGTTTTCATCAAATGCCATTTGTACCGCTGGCCCACGTTTTTCGACGACTTTGTCAGGCTGTTGGGCGGCTACATCAAATAATTGTACGGCCAGGCGACGCGGAGTGGCGTAGGTTTTGACCTCACCAAAAGCAACATCATGTTCTTTCAGTAGGTTGGTCAATTGTTCGGTGAAGGCTTCGCTTAACGCACGTAACGATTTTGGCGGTAGCTCTTCTGTGCCAATTTCAACGAGTAGAGTTTCGTACTGCACGGTTAAGCTCCTTCTGTTACTGCTAAGTTGGATTGGACCAATGGAAACCCTAATGCTTCACGTGCTGCGTAATAGCTTTCTGCACAGCCTTTGGCCATGGTGCGAACACGCAGAATGTAGCGTTGTCGTTCGGTGACCGAAATAGCATTGCGGGCGTCTAACAGATTAAACGCGTGCGAGGCTCGCATCACCTGCTCGTAAGCTGGCAACGGAAGGTTCGCGGCGAGCAAATGCTCACATTCTTTCTCGCAGGCCTCAAACCGCGCAAACAGAGTTGCAACGTCAGCATGTTCGAAGTTATAGGTCGATTGTTCCACTTCGTTTTGGTGGAATACATCGCGGTAGTACATCTTGCCACGCGGGCCATCGGTCCAGACCAAGTCATAGATACTATCAACGCCTTGGATGTACATCGCCAAACGCTCTAAACCGTAGGTTATTTCACCAGCAACAGGCATACATTCGAGGCCGCCAACTTGCTGGAAGTAGGTGAATTGTGTGACTTCCATACCGTTGAGCCATACTTCCCAACCTAAGCCCCATGCGCCCAGTGTCGGTGATTCCCAGTTATCTTCGACAAAGCGAATATCGTGGACTAGCGGGTCAAAGCCCAGCACCTCTAATGAACCCAGGTAGAGTTCTTGCAGATTGTCCGGTGAAGGTTTCATCAGCACTTGAAACTGGTAATAATGTTGCAGGCGGTTGGGGTTTTCCCCGTAGCGGCCATCGGTAGGACGGCGGCAGGGTTGGACATACGCAAAATTCGCAGGTTCAGGGCCAACCGAGCGCAAAAACGTCATGGGGTGGAAGGTTCCAGCACCCACTTCCATATCGAGCGGTTGGACGATGGCACAACCTTGTTGCGCCCAATAATTTTGCAGGGCCAATATGAGCCCTTGAAAGGTTTTTACATCATAGCTTGCCATGCGATTTCTCGTGCTGATTTTTAATTGAAATTAGCGTAAATTATACCCTTTGTTGCCCCGAGGTTACAGGATACCATGCGAAATGACGATAACAATTCAGCGCTGCCATTGGTGTGGCACAGATCCTGACTACGTTCACTATCATGATACGGTATGGGGGCGACCAGTACGAGATAGCCAAGAGCTATTTGCCAAGTTGTGCCTCGACGGACAACAAGCTGGATTAAGCTGGATAACTATTCTACGAAAACAAACGAATTACGAAAATGCATTTTGCCAGTTTAATCCATATGACATCGTGCAAATGCCGACAGTCCAACGTGACGCACTAATTCATAACGCTGGGATTATCCGCAACCGCTTAAAAATCGAAGCGATATTTAAGAATGCAGAGGCTTACATTGCGTTAGCCGAAAAGGGTATCGCTTTTAATGACTTCCTCTGGAGCTTTAGCGCGGGGAAGCCACGGATTTTCGCGCGCCAAGGTGGTGATATACCAGCCACCGATGAGGTCTCAGATGCGATGGCCAAGGCGTTAAAGAAAGCGGGTTTTAGTTTCGTTGGTAGTACTATTTGCTACGCATTTATGCAGGCAGTTGGGATGGTGAACGACCATACTGTTCACTGCCATTGTTATGAGCCAGTTTGCGCTGAAATGCGTGAATTTTCACTTTAAATTGAGATGATTATGGTTGAGATTGTACGGGTGGATTACCACAACCCGAGCCACCGAGAGGCTGTATTAGCCTTGTTGAATCATTACGCCTGCGACCCAATGGGAGGCGGTGAAGCACTGCCAGCAGCGACCCAAGCTACGTTGCTGGATGAGATGGCAAAACGCCCTCAGATTTGCTCGTTTTTAGCCTACGTTGAGGGTAGCCCAGTAGGTTTGGTGAATTGTGTCGAAGGTTTTTCCACGTTTGCCGCAAAACCGCTGCTCAATATTCATGATATTGCGGTCCTTGATGGCTACCGCGGTAAAGGTATTGCGCAGCAACTGCTTGCTGCGGTCGAAGCTGAGGCAAAAGACCGTGGCTGTTGTAAGCTGACGCTTGAAGTGTTGCAAGGTAATAAACCTGCGCAATTGGCATACCGTAAATATGGTTTTGCCCCTTATCAGTTAGATGCGGCCATGGGGAAGGCGGAGTTTTGGCAAAAACCACTGGCATCAGATGAGTAGCTACCAATGACTCATGCTGCAACCACTCAACTAGATACCATAGGACTACGTTGTCCAGAACCGGTGATGATGGTGCGCGTTGCCATGCGTAAGTTAAATGTGGGTGATGTGTTAGAGGTTATCGCAGATGATCCAGCGACCACACGTGATATTCCCAGTTTTTGTCGTTTTATGGATCATGAACTTCTCAGTGCTGAAACCACAAGGACGCCATACCGTTACCTGATTCGTAAAGGGAATTAGCTTATATCTACCAAGCCTTTCAATAACAAGCCGCTGGCAGTGAGAACTGCACAGCGGCTTGTCTGTTGGTGCCTCTAGTTCGCTTAAACGCGCTCAAACACGGTCGCAATACCTTGGCCGAAACCAATACACATGGTCGCTACGCCTAAGGTCGCATCTTGTGCTTCCATTAAATTAATCAGCGTGGTTGAGATGCGCGCGCCTGAACAGCCTAACGGGTGTCCTAGCGCAATTGCACCCCCATTGAGGTTCACTTTCTCGTCCATAACATCAAGTAAGCCCAAGCCTTTTAAGACCGGCAACGACTGCGCTGCGAACGCTTCGTTGAGTTCCCACAGGTCGATATCGCTCACCGACAAACCCGCGCGCTTGAGTGCTTTTTGAGTGGCCGGAACTGGGCCGTACCCCATAATGGATGGGTCACATCCTGCCACAGCCATGGCGCGAATACGTACGCGTGGTTTCAACCCGAGCGCTTTTGCTTTGTCGGCAGACATAAGCAATACCGCTGCGGCACCGTCAGATAAGGCTGACGATGTCCCTGCTGTGACAGTACCGTTCACTGGGTCAAATACAGGGCGAAGAGTTGCTAGTGTTTCCACAGTGGTATCAGGACGAATGACTTCATCGGTTGTTACCAATTGCAACACGCCATCGGCATCGTGTCCTTCAATAGGTAGAATTTCATTTGCAAACCGGCCTTCCACGGTGGCTGCGTGTGCTCGTTGATGCGACCGAGCACCAAAAGCATCTTGCGCCGCGCGGTCGATGCCAAACTTGCGTGCTAATAATTCTGCGGTCATCCCCATGCTACCAGCCGCACGAGCAACTGATTTGTTAAGTCCAGGGTGGAAATCAATCCCGTGATCCATAGGTACATGGCCCATGTGCTCAACACCGCCAGCCATCATGATATCGCCGTCACCGAGCATGATCGCCCGTGCAGCATCGTGAATAGCTTGCATGGATGAACCACATAAACGGTTCACGGTTACAGCGGCAACGTGGTGCGGGATGCCCGCCAACAATGCCGCGTTACGACCCACGTTAAAGCCTTGTTCTAAGGTCTGTTGCACGCAGCCCCAGTAGATATCTTCAAGCTCGTTTACGTCAACTTGTGGGTTGCGTTCAAGCAAACCTTTCATCAAATGCGCCGATAAGTCTTCGGCGCGGACGTTACGAAATACCCCGTTTTTAGAGCGTCCCATTGGGGTACGAATACAATCGACAATCACTACATCTTTCATAGAATCCTCCGTTAGCGCGACGCGATGACTTAACCGGCCAGGTATGACTTGCCTGACTTCGCCATCTCTCGTAGGCCATCGGTTACGTGATACATTTCACCTAAGTGTGCATACTTGTCAGCAAGGGCAATAAAGTTGTCCAAGCCGATGGTTTCTAAGTAACGGAATGGACCGCCGCGGAATGGAGGGAATCCAAGCCCGTACAACAAGGCGATATCACATTCTGCTGCGGATGCCACGATGCCTTCTTCAAGGCAACGCACACACTCGTTGATCATCGGAACCATGCAGCGTGCGATAATTTCATCAGCGTCCATGGTTTTATTGGTAATGCCAAGTAGTTCGTACACTTCCGGCGCTTGCTCTTTCGCCGGGCGACCTTTTTTGTCGACACCGTAGTTATAGAAACCTTTGCCATTCTTTTGGCCAAAGCGTTCTGCTGCTGCCAGTTTGGCAATGACGCCGTTGTTATCCCGTGGCATTCGCGTTGGGAAGCCATCCGCCATCACCACGGTGCAATGATCAGCAGTATCAATGCCAACCACGTCAGTCAGGTACGCTGGACCCATTGGCCAGCCAAACTGGCGTTCCATGATTTTATCGATAGCTGTGAAATCAACGCCTTCGTCAACTAAGCCGCTAAAGCCAGCCAAGTATGGGAAGAGGACCCGATTGACCAAGAATCCAGGGCAATCGTTTACGACAACAGCGGTTTTACCCATCCGTGATGCATAGGCAACAACTGCAGCGACAGTTTCGTCAGAGGTGTGCTCGCCGCGAATCACTTCAACTAATGGCATTTTATGCACAGGATTAAAGAAGTGCATACCACAGAAACGGGATGGATCGCGTAGGTTTTTCGCTAACCGATCAATAGAAATGGTCGAGGTATTCGATACGATGATGGTGTCGGCATCGACGATGTCTTCCATCTGTGCCAGTACTTTACCTTTTACATCGGGGTTTTCGACCACGGCCTCAACAACAATATCAACGCCTTTAACAGCTTCATCAAGCAGGGTTGGGGTGATGGACGACAGCACCTGTGCCATCTTCTTATGATCCATACGACCACGTTCCACCAATTTGCCGAGGATGTTGCTGGCTTCTTTCATGCCTAAATCCAACGCATCTTGGCGGATATCCTTCATGACCACGGGCACGCCTTTATAAGCTGACTGGTAAGCAATACCGCCGCCCATAATACCCGCACCTAATACAGCCGCACGCTTAATTTCTTTGGTTGCTTGTTTGGTTGCTTTTTTGGCTTTGCTTTTGACCAATTGGTCGGCTAAGAAAATCCCAACTTGCGCACGGCATGCATCGGTTTGAGTGAGGCCAACAAAGGCTTCATTTTCTGCAATCAGTGCTTCTTCACGATGATGTTTCGCACCGTCCTCAATCGCTTTGATGGCGGCGTGCGGAGCAGGGTAGTGCTTACCAGCTTGCGCTGCAGCCATGGCTTTTGCGGTCGCAAACGTCATGGTTAATTCGGTGTCGTTGGCTTTTAATGGCTCAAGTTTTGGCTGGCGTTTTGCGCGCCAATCAAGCTCACCATTGGCCGCTGCTTTAACCATTTTAAGTGCCGCTTCGCGCAGTTTTTCAGGTGCCACTACTGCATCGACCAAACCGATCTTCAATGCTTCTTCTGGGCGATTGTTTTTCCCGGTCGTGATAAGCTCCATAGCGTTGTCTGGGCCAATGATGCGTGGGAGGCGCATGGTGCCCCCAAAGCCAGGAATCAAGCCAAGTTTTACTTCGGGTAAGCCAATCACCGCGGTTGTGTCTACCACTCGGTAATCACATGCTAATGCTGCTTCACAGCCGCCACCTAAAGCAAACCCCGTGACCGCTGCTGCCGTTGGAACTGGTAAATCCTCTAATTGGTCGAAAACGCGTGAGGCTTTGGCGACCCAGACTTTGGTTTGTTCAACATCGGCGAATAACGTTAAAAATTCGGTAATGTCAGCACCAACAATAAAGGTTGGTTTTGTACTGGTAAGGATAACGCCGCGTAAATCTTTGTTAGCGGCAAGTGCAGAAAGGGCTTGGCTGAATTCTTCCAAGGTTTTCTGGTCAAACTTGTTGACTGAGCCTGCCGCTGCAAACTGCAGATCGGCAATCCCGTCTTCAACAAACTCGACCCGAATGCTATCACCCTGATAAATCATGTTCGGTCTCCTTGAGCAGTTACTGATAATCAGATTGCTTTCGGTTAAAGTGGTTTCTATAGTCGTTATAGAGTGTCGCTCGAATAGGGCAAATTTTCAATCTATTTTTAAACGTGCGTTTGAATTATGACTCAGAGGTTTCAATCTTGGCATGCTATCGCGGTCGGCATCTTGTTCAGTGCCTGCCTCATGGCTACATCAAAGGCTAACGCCGAATCGGACAACGTTGTTACTCAGCGCGAGCAACAACGCAAACTTTTTTTGCAGGCTGAGGCGTCATTAGACCGGCGCCGTATCAGTGAGTTTGAGCAATATTATGAGCAGCTTGCTGAGTATCCGTTACGACCTTATTTAACAGCGCAATATTTGCGTGAGCGAGCGCGCACCGATGAAGGTGAACGAGTCCAGCAATTTCTTGCTGAACATGAGCTCTCGCCGCTGGCTCGCTCGGTTCGTCAAGCTTGGCTTGATCGCTACATGCGGCAGAAAAATTATGGTGCCTTTCTTGAGCTGTCAGCGCAATCGGGCAATCTCATCAGTGGTCGTGCGCAATATCAATGTTTCGCGGTAACGGCGCAACTGGAGTTACAGCCCGAATCCAGGGAAGCGACCTTACGGTTGGTGGACAAGATATGGCTGTCCGGTGAGTCTTTACCAAAATCATGTGATCCGCTATTGAAAGAATGGGAAGAAGCGGGATTGCGCACGCCAGAACTGGTGTGGCAGCGCGTGGTACTCGCTGGCGACGGTGGGCGACATACGTTAATTCCATATTTACAACGTTTATTACCTGAGGATATGCAGTATCTAGCGGAGCATTTTTTGCGGGTACGGCGGAATCCTGGAGCCATTGCTCAATTTAAATATCTGCGCGGTGATTATCCGCAGCATGAAGCACAGATTGTCGCGTATGGGTTTGGACGGATGATTTGGCGTGAGCCCGATCGTGCGTTACAGGCGTGGCAACGGCTACCTGAGCATATTCAGCTGACCCCTGAGCAAGACTTAAAAATTCGCCAGACGTTTGCTATCGCGTTGAGTGCAAAAGGCCATACCCATGCAGCGCAATGGTTAGCACAACTTGCCCCCGATGAGCATAACGAGGTGACATTGCATTGGCTGCTAGCACAGTGGCTACGCGAGCAAGATTGGTCGAGCATTATCGCTTACATCCCCCAATTACCCGAGGAACAACGTGATTCTGAGCAGTGGCAATACTGGTTTGCGCGGGCGTTATTAGAGCAACAACGCACCGATGCAGCGTACGCCGTGTTCGAACGGTTAGCGCAACAGCGGAGCTACTACGGCTTTTTAGCGGCTGCCCATGTGCAACAACCATTGTCGCTCAGCCATACCCCATTACACGTCGACGACGAGGTGTTGCGGCGTGTGCAGCAACTACCTGGTGTGCAGCGCGCTTATGAATTACTGCAACTGGACCGAACCTTATCTGCACGACGGGAATGGAACGCTTTGCTTGAACACTTGTCGGCTACCGAGCAACGTGCGTTGGCACGAATCGCGCATGAGTGGGGCTGGCATGACCAAAGTATTTACACGTTGGGATTGTTGCAGGAATTTGATGCCGTAGTGGAGCGTTTTCCATTGGCATTTTTTGACTTACACGAGCGTTACGCGAGCGCTGCGCATATTGATGTAAACTGGGCGCTAGCTGTTTCACGGCGGGAGAGTGCGTTTCGGGTTGATGCTCGCTCCCATGCTGGTGCATACGGTCTCATGCAACTTTTGCCAAGTACCGCCAAGTTGGTTGAACGTGCTGATGTCAGCCCCCATGATTTATATCAACCGGCTCGGAACATACGGTTAGGTACTCGTTATTTGGCTAATTTACAGCGCCGTTTGGACGGCAATTGGATCTTGGCGACAGCAGCGTATAATGCCGGTATTTATCGCGTGGTGGAGTGGCTGCCAGCCGAAGGCATGGAAGCTGATCGCTGGATTGAACTTATCCCTTACGCAGAAACCCGCAATTACGTAAAACAAGTGGTGATGTATCAACAAATTTACCACGCGTTACGCACACAGGAATATCACCCCCAGTTATTTGCTGAGCTAGTTCCTATGCGCGTAAGCGCAGCGCAGTATCAACGTTAGGAAGGTCATGAGCGGATATCAGGTGCCAAGCGCGCCAGCGACACATGAAATCATTATTAAAAACAGCCGTTTTATAGCGTCACTGTGGCCCGTCACCAGCGCCGCTGAACATCAGCACCATTTGCGCTATTGTCAGCAACAGTGGCCGGGTGCAACCCATTATTGTACGGCGGCGATTTGGGGAGCTCCCCATGATAGCCAAACCTATGCGATGAGTGATGATGGCGAACCCTCGGGTACTGCTGGCCGCCCGATGTTTCATGTACTGCAAGCCAGTGGCTTAGGTGAAGTTTCAGTGATTGTGGTACGTTATTTTGGTGGTATTAAGTTAGGCACGGGAGGCTTACAGCGGGCGTACAGTCAGGCAGTAAGTGAAGTCCTTAAGTGTGTGACGGCTACGGCAAAAATATTACGCAAAACGGCTTATATCAACTACGATTATGCTGATCAAAGCGTGGTAACCCATACCTTACAAAAGTATGATGCCATTATCGAAAAGCAGGATTTTACCGCCGCGATTGAGGCACAGTTACGCGTCGTAGCCGCTACCGCAGCACAATTACAAACGGATATAAAAAATATAACTCAAGGGCGTGTTTCCATGACCATCGCGAGCGAGGCCGATTAGTGCGATTCGCAGGCATTTTCAGAGTTCTCGGTTTACTGATTTGCTTATTTAGCATCACCTTAATACCGCCGGCATTGATTGCACTTTGGTATCAAGATGGTGGTGGGCTAGCATTCTTAGTCGCTTTCTCGGTAAGTATCGTGGTTGGGTTTTGTGTTTGGTATCCCAACCGTAAGCAGTACGCCGACTTAAAAGTGCGTGACGGCTTCTTACTGACCGTGCTGTTTTGGTCGGTGCTCGGCTGTGTTGGTATCTTGCCGTTTTGGTTTATCGGGGAGTTGGGGTTGAGCTTCACCGACGCCGCTTTTGAATCGTTTTCTGGACTCACAACCACAGGCGCCACAGTTCTTAGTGGCTTGGAAACATTACCCCATAGTATTTTGTACTACCGCCAGCAGCTGCAGTGGCTCGGTGGAATGGGGATTATCGTGTTAGCTGTTGCCATTTTGCCTATGTTAGGTATTGGTGGAATGCAGCTCTATCGGGCGGAAATACCCGGGCCACTGAAAGATGCAAAAATCACGCCCCGCATTGCCGATACCGCGAAGCATTTATGGTACATCTATGTTGCGCTCACGCTGATTTGTGCGCTTGCCTACAAACTGGCCGGGATGCATTGGTTCGACGCAATAGGACATGCGTTTTCGACGGTTTCCGTGGGTGGTTTTAGTACGTATGATGCTAACCTTGGTTATTTTGATAGTGCGCTTATCAATACGATTTGTGCCGTGTTTTTATTACTATCAGCGGTGAACTTTGCGGTGCACTACGCGGCAATTACTGGGCGTTCGTTACGCAGCTACACCCGTGATTCCGAAGTGCGTGCATTTATGTTGGTCCAAGTGACATTACTACTCGTGGTCTTTATTACGCTGCTAGCTCAGCAGGTATTCAGCTCACCAGGAGAGACGTTCAATCAAGCGCTGATTCAATCGGTATCAATCAGTACCACCGCTGGATTTACCACCACGGATTTCTCGGTGTGGCCGCTGTTTGTGCCTATCTTACTTATTCTTGCCAGTTTTATCGGTGGTTGTGCCAGTTCAACCGGCGGTGGGTTGAAGGTTGTACGCGTGGTGTTGTTAGTGCGGCAGGGGATTCGCGAACTCAACCGTTTAGTGCATCCCCAAGGGGTGTATTCCGTCAAACTGGGATCCCGCATTGTACCACCCCGTGTTGTGGAGGCTGTGTGGGGCTTTTTTGCGGCGTACGCGCTGGTATTTGTTGTGATCATGCTGGGATTGTTAGCGACTGGCCTCGATCAGGTCACTGCCTTTTCAGCTGTAGCTGCCTGCCTGAATAATTTAGGACCTGGTATTGGCGAGGTGGTAAAAAACTATGCTGAAATTTCTAGCACTGCCAAGTGGTTATTGATTGTGGCGATGTTGTTTGGGCGACTGGAAGTATTCACCATTTTAGTGTTGTTAACCCCGAGCTTCTGGCGCAGCTAAAGGTTAGAAGAATAGTGCACCGGGTTGGAAGAGCCGCTCCACTTCACCGATATAATGCTTATCAACTAAGAACACAATCACATGATCATCGGTTTGCAAAATGGTGTCGTGGTGGGCGATAAGCACTTCGTTGCCACGTACAATAGCGCCGATGGTTGTTCCTGGTGGTAACTTAATTTCATCAATACTCTTCCCGACTACTTTGGAGGTTTGCTCATCACCATGCGCGATTACTTCAATGGCTTCAGCAACGCCCTTACGAAGTGAGTAAGCATTCACTATATCGCCTTTTCGAACTAATGAAAGCAGCGATGATACAGTCGCTCGTTGTGGGGAGATGGCAATATCGATCACGTGTTCTTGCATAAGGTCAACGTATGCTTGTCGTTGAATAAGCACCATAGTTTTCTTTGCGCCAAGGCGCTTGGCGAGCATGGCCGACATGATATTGGCTTCATCATCGTTAGTGACCGCGATGAATAAATCCATAGCATCAATATTCTCATCCATTAACAAGCGCTCGTCAGAAGCATTACCATGCAACACGGTTGTTTTCTCCAGCCGCTCGTTGAGCGCTTCAGCCCGTTGCTCGTGTTGTTCTATGAGTTTGACGTAGTGATCGTGCTCCAACTGTGCCGCAAGACCGGCGCCCACGTTACCGCCCCCAGCAATTAAAATTCGCCGGTATTGGTTTTCAAGTTTCTGCATGGCTTCCATGACCGTGCGGATGTGGCGGGTATCGGTAATAAAAAATACTTCATCACCAGCTTCAATAATGGTGGTACCGGTCGGCTTGATGGCGCGACCACGGCGAAAAATAGCTGCCACTCGAGCTTCCGCAGTAGGCATATAACTCTTTAATGCGGCGATAGGGTGGCCAACTAACTTGCCACCATAATAGGCACGTACCGCGACTAAACTTGCACGACCACTGGCAAACTCAACGACCTGTAGCGCCCCTGGGTAATCGACCAAGCGCTTAATATAGGCAGTGACTTGCTGTTCTGGGGAAATAACGTGATCGACGGGGATATCATCTTTATGGAATATCTTATCGGCGTAGTCGCTGTATTCTTCGGAACGAATACGGGCAATACGTTTGGGTGTTTTGAATAAGGTATAGGCGATTTGGCAGGCCATCATGTTAATTTCATCGCTCGGCGTTACGGCTACGAGCATATCTGCATTTTCGCAGCCGGCCTGGCGTAACACACGCGGATGTGAGGCATGGCCTTCGATGGTTCTAATATCAAACTTTTCTGCGAGTGATTCAAGGTGACGTTTATCAATATCAACGACGGTAATTTCGTTGTCTTCTCCGACTAAGTTCTCAGCGAGTGTTGCACCGACATGTCCGCCGCCTAGAATCACTATTTTCATGGTCGTTTTTCCAGTTTTGCGTAAAAGAAGCCATCACCATCATGATCGCCTGGTAACCATTGCCACTCTACCGCACCATCGGGTTTGGTAGCAACTTGCACGGCATCAGGGGTGCTCGCAAGAAACTGTGCAATTTGTTCGGTATTTTCATCAGGCAAAATCGAACAGGTGGCGTAGAGCAGCGTGCCACCAGGTTTCAGTAGGGGCCACAGGGTACGCAGGAGCTGATGCTGCAATGCGACTAGCTCAGTAATATCGCTGGCGCGACGTAGCCATTTGATATCTGGGTGCCGGCGAATAACACCAGTCGCTGAGCAGGGAGCATCGAGTAAGATACGATCAAACAGTTGCCCATCCCACCAGGTGGTCGTTGTGGCATCGGCCGCTTGCACCTGTGCGTGCAAGCGCAATCGTTGCAAAGTATCATGGACACGTTGTAAACGCTGTTCATCAACATCAATGGCGACCACTGTAGCGGTGGGCTGCCGCTCAAGAATATGGGCTGTTTTGCCACCCGGAGCGGCACAACAATCTAAGACGCGCTCATTTGGCTGGGCATCGAGTAGGAACGCCGCGTGCTGGGCCGCAATGTCTTGTACTGATACCCATCCTTCAGCGAAGTGGGGTAAGGACTGTACATCGACCGCTTGGCTCAACTGAATGGCACTACTCAGTGGGGCGTGGGCGATTGCTTCGATACCCGCAGCAGCCAGCAAAGCTAAATACTCGTCACGGCTGGTGTGTTGCTCATTAATGCGCAGCCACATCGGCGCTTGGCGATTATTTGCTGCAAAAATTTGTGCTGCTTGATTAGGATAGCTGTTGCTAATACGGTCGGCTAACCACCGTGGATGTGCATGGCTTAGCTGTGGCTGCGCTGCAATGCGCTGTTGTAAGACAGGCCAGTGCCGTTGGATGCTACGTAACACCGCATTGACCAACCCCTTCTGCTTTCCTCGCTTGAGTAGTTGCGCTGCATCTACTGTAGCGGAAATAGCGGCATGCTCGGCAGCACCCATGTAGGTCAGTTGGTAAGCGCCCACTAACAACAGGCTATGAAGGGGGAGTAACTCACCTTTTAGGGGTTTATTGAGTTGTTCACTGACGATAACGTTTAATGCTGGCAAAAATCGCAAGGTGCCGTAGGCCAAGGCTTGTGCCATGCCTTTATCACGGCCATCGAGGGTTCGGGTCAAGGTGGGCAGAGCTTGACTGAGTGACCGCCCTTGTTCAATGACTTGGAATACAGCTTGCGCCGCGACGGCACGGCTTTTCGCACCAGGGCGGGCACTCATGCTTCCACCTGCGGTAATTGCGCACCGACCGGAAAGCAATCACTGCGACCATTCAAAAAATCGACCGCAGACATGGGCTTTTTACCCGCTGGTTGAAGCTGAGTCAGAAGCAGTGCGCCCTGTGCGGTTTGTATCGCAATGCCACGTTTGTCTGCTCGCAACACAGTGCCGGCCGGCTGCTTTGATGGCACGGCTTCCACTTGTGCGCGCCAAACTTTAATGACCTCACCGTTAGCTGCAACCAACCAACAAATTGGCCACGGATTAAAGGCGCGCACCCAGCGCTCTAATTCATCGGCGGGACGTTGCCAATCTAACTGCGCTTCTTCTTTGCTTAGCTTGTGTGCATAGGTGGCTAAACTATCATTCTGCGGCTGGGCTTTGCTGAGTAAATCGGGTAACTGGTGCAATGCGTCACATAGGGCTGTTGGGCCTAGTTGCGCTAGTTTTTCGTACAAACTGGCGGAGGTATCGTCGGCTAAAATGGGTAATCTAGCTTCAAGTAGGACGGGGCCGGTATCTAACCCAGCTTCCATCTGCATAATGGCTACCCCAGTTTCTTTATCGCCTGCCCACAGTGCACGTTGAATAGGTGCTGCACCGCGCCAGCGAGGGAGCAGTGAGCCATGCACGTTGATACAACCAAATTTGGGGATATCAAGCACTGCTTGCGGTAATAGGAGGCCATAAGCTACCACTACCATCACATCGGGGGTGTACCGTTGTAGCTGTTGTTGTGCATCAATGGATTTGAATGAAAGGGGTTGCTCGACGGGGAGGTGATGGTCGAGCGCTAACTGCTTAACGGCACTGGCGTGTAATTTTTTCCCGCGCCCAGCAGGGCGATCTGGCTGGGTATAAACGGCCACGACCTCAAATTGATCATCCGCTAACAGCGCAGCCAGATGCTGCGCTGCAAATTCAGGGGTTCCCGCAAATACGATGCGTAACTTATTCGCCATGGAGCCGTGCTTCTTTTTCCAGCTTTTTGCGGATGCGGTCACGTTTCAGAGGTGATAGATAATCGACGAACAGCTTACCATTCAAATGATCGATTTCATGTTGAATACAAATCGCCAATAATCCTTCCGCGGTTAAGCTAAACGGCTGCCCGTTACGATCTAACGCTTCCACTGTGACCTTGCCAGCCCGTTCAACTTTGGCATAAACGCCAGGGAAGGATAAGCAACCTTCCTCATTGGTGAATTCGCCTTCTCGCGCGGTAATTTCCGGGTTAATAAACACCAGCGGCGCGTTTTGATCTTCACTGCAATCCGCCACGAATAGGCGGTAGTGGAAGTCAACCTGCGTTGCGGCTAAGCCAACACCGTTAGATTCATACATAGTTTCCAACATGTCGTCGATTTGCTGGCGTAGCCTGTCATCGACTTCCGCAACTGGTTGTGCGACTGTGCGTAAACGCTCGTCAGGGTATTTCAAAATCGTTAATTTACTCATAACCTTTCATTCAATTGATTTAACTTAGCTAATTTTACCTTAATTTGAGGTCAAACACACGGATTTACAACCTTTGCGAGGTTCAGCATGGATGCAGAATTAGCTGAACAGGTGCTGGCCTTAGCAAGTGCACCTGTGCAGCATCGTAGATATCTACGTTCATTGGGTTCCCGCGAGCTGCTGCTAACGCATGCAAAGCGCGCTGACACGCCGATAGCACCGAGCCATGTACGGCATTTCCAAGACTGGATGCGGCAGCCCGATTGTTGCTATATCACCATTCGTGATAAGACTTATCCAGAACTTTTGCGTCAGATTGACGATCCACCGCTGGTGCTCTTTGTTAGTGGGAATGCCAAGTTACTGCAGGCACCACAAGTAGCAATCATTGGCAGCCGCATGGCCTCACCGATTGGCCTTCATACTGCGGACTATTTTGCTCGTGGATTGAGCCAAGCAGGTGTCGTTGTGAGTAGTGGATTGGCAACGGGAATTGATGGTGCGGCGCATCGGGGTGCGTTGCAACAGGGTACCACGCTGGCAGTACTGGCTAATGGCACTGATGTTTATTACCCACCTCGGCACCGTCAGTTGCAGCAACAAATTCGCCAAGCTGGTGTGTTGGTGTCAGAGTTGCCACCGGGGATGCCGCCCAAACGAGGGCTGTTCCCGCGCCGTAACCGAATATTAAGTGGCTTATCCTCATTAGTACTCATTATTGAAGCTAAAATGCGCAGTGGCACTATGTCGACAGCGGCATTGGCCAACGCCCAAAACAAAGATGTCTGGGTTGTTCCTGGCTCTATTTGGGATGTGGCGTTTAGTGGAAGTTTTAAGTTGCTTAAAGAAGGGGCGGGTTTAGCGACTTCGGTGGATGATATACTGCAGGAGTTGAATTTAGCACCGCTGCCCCCATCTGATGGAATAACAGCATCAGCGCAAATTAATTCATCGCGAAGCTTGGCAAACGATCAATTGTTGGCTAATGTGGGATTGGAAGTCACTTCGGTGGATACAATTGTCGCGCGCAGTGGGCTACCCATAGCGATTGTGACAGAGCAATTGGTGATGTTAGAACTTGAGGGCTTGGTAACCTCGGTTCCAGGTGGTTACATCAGAATGGGGAGGCGCTAACGATGTTTGATATCCTCATGTATTTGTTCGAAAACTTTATTCATTCGGACATGGAAGTAGTCGTCAATCATGACGAACTCACTGACGAACTGACACGGGCAGGCTTCCATCGCAAAGAAATTCACAAGGCACTGGCGTGGCTAGAGCGGTTAGCTGATCTCCAAGACAGCCAAGCGGTTTCCTATCCCAATCAATCACAAAGTAGCAGTACTCGCATATATACGAGCGAAGAAGCGGCACGTCTGGATTGTGAGTGCAGAGGTTTTATCATGTATTTGGAAAACCTTGGGGTGCTCGATTTCGCAACGCGGGAAATGGTGATTGATCGCGTCATGGAGTTAGATATCCAGCAGTTCACGTTAGACGATTTGAAGTGGGTAGTTTTGATGGTTTTGTTTAACGTGCCAGGCCATGAAGAGGCTTACGATCAAATGGAAGGGCTCCTCTTCGAGGAACCAGAAGGTTTGTTACATTAAATGTCTGACAACTTTTTAGAACCACAGCCATTGGGGGTGCCATGCCCCCAATGTGAACGTGAGTTGCAGCTAAAAAAAGGACGTTACGGATTGTTTGTTGGGTGCAGCGGCTATCCTGACTGTGATTATATGACAGCGGCGGATTTTGACCCAGGCACCAATGTCATTTGCCCAGCTTGTCAGCAAGGTAAGCTGGTTCAGAAAACGAGCCGCTACGGCCGTTCATTTTATGCCTGTGACCACTATCCAGAATGCTCGTATTCGGTAAACTTGCCACCAGTGGCGCAGGTGTGCCCACTATGCGCGTTTCCTGTGTTATTAAAGCGTAAAACCGCAGCCGGTGAGCGACTTATCTGTGCAAATCATTCCTGTGACTATAAATCTTCGTTAAAATAGTTTCACCAACAGACCAAGAGAAGAATCACGATGAGCGAAGTAACCGACCCTTGGCAGTCAGCCAAGCAAGCGTTTGCGCAAGGTGAATTGTTAGCATATCCAACCGAAGCTGTGTTTGGGCTTGGCTGTGACCCGCGTAACGAAGCTGCGGTTCGTAAACTATTGGCATTGAAACAGCGGTCCAGTGACAAGGGGCTTATTTTGATTGCTGCTGATTACAGCCAGCTGATTGAATTTGTAGCCGATCATAAAATACCGCAGGACAAGCGCTACAGTATTTTTTCGCGTTGGCCTGGGCCAATCACATTGTTGTTACCAGCTCAAGCATCAGTGCCTGAGTGGTTGCGCGGCAAACATGAACACATCGCTGTGCGCGTCACTGCCCATGAACCAGCGTGGCAGCTCTGCAAAGCATTAGGTAGTGCATTAGTCTCAACCAGTGCAAATCGAGCTGGTCAGCCGGCCTTTACTACGGCGGCAGAAGTTCAACAAGCCTTTGGTGATCAACTGGGATGGGTGCTTGACGCGCCTGTTGGTCAGCTTAGTAAACCCACTCAAATTATTGATCCAATTCGCCAAACCATTATTCGGGAGTAGCCATGCACGACACCATGTTAGATCAGGTCAATGCGTACTTGACTGAATTACAAGACCGTATTTGCTCTGCGCTAGAAGCAGCCGACGGTCAGGCCACTTTTCAGCAAGACTCCTGGCAGCGCCCTGGTGGTGGTGGCGGGCGGTCGCGCGTGATGCGTGATGGTGCGGTGTTTGAACAAGGTGGTGTGGGGTATTCTCATGTGTATGGAGAGCAGATGCCGGCATCAGCAACAGCACATCGGCCAGAACTTGCGGGGCGTAATTTTAATGCGTGTGGTGTGTCATTAGTGATTCATCCGCGCAACCCTTACGTGCCGACGAGTCATGCTAATGTGCGGTTTTTCATCGCCGAAAAGGAACATGCCGAGCCGGTGTGGTGGTTCGGTGGTGGTTTTGATTTAACACCATTTTACCCATTTGATGAGGATATCAAGCATTGGCATCAGGTTGCTTATGATGCGCTGCAGCCGTTTGGTGACGAGCTTTACCCCAAATTTAAGCAATGGTGTGATGATTATTTCTATTTGCGTCATCGCGGTGAGACCCGTGGTGTTGGCGGTTTGTTCTTTGATGACTTAAACGAACGTGGCTTTGCGGAAAGCTTTGCGATTATGCGCGCGGTGGGCGATGCTTATGTCGATGCGTACCTGCCAATTGTTAAGCGTCGCAAAGATATGCCCTATAGCGAACGGGAACGACAATTCCAACTCTACCGCCGAGGGCGCTACGTTGAATTTAATTTGGTATGGGACCGCGGTACGTTATTTGGCTTACAAACCGGTGGACGCACCGAATCTATTCTCATGTCGATGCCACCGTTAGTTCGTTGGGAATACGGCTATGAGCCTGAACCAGGCAGCCCTGAGGCGCGTTTGTATCAGGATTACTTGCGCCCCCGGGATTGGCTTGAAGAACTTTAATCGGTATTGATCATGTGATGCGCAAGTTGGGTGAAGCGTTGTCGCAGTTGCATTTTTAGCAGCGGGTCACTTACTTGCTCATCTAATACTTGATACATACATAAGAGCCATTGATCACGCATGCGGATGTCAATGCGAAACGGCATGTGTCGTGCCCGTAGGCGAGGGTGACCGTACTGTTCTTCAAATAATGGCGGCCCGCCAAACCAACCGCTTAAGAATTCGAAGAATTTCTGTCTGATCATAGTCAACGGTTGGGGGTGTAATGCCAACAAATCTTTTGCCTTCGGATTCGTCTCCATGACATCATAAAATCGTTCGGCCATTGCTCGCACAGCGGCTTCACCACCGAGTTGATCATAGATAGACTGTGGTGCAGGAGTTGCATTTTTTTTACGTAGGAATTGAAACATGGCGCTCTTTACAGTGTTCGGGAATCCAATCTCGCATAGTTTGTCACCGGCAATACATCATGCGTTTGCGGCACAGGTGAATTTACCGGTCACATACACCCGTAGTTTAACATCGCTCGGACAGTTTCGTCGCGCCGTAACTGCTTTTTTCCAGCAAGGTGGTATGGGTGCCAATGTGACGGTGCCCTTTAAAGAGCAGGCCTGCGCACTAGCGAGTCAGCGCACTGCCCGTGCTCAGCAAGCTGGTGCAGTGAATACCCTAGTTGCGACAGGATGTGGACAGCTGCTTGGTGATAACACCGATGGCATCGGTTTGGTTGCCGCGTTACATCAACATTGTCAGCAACAACTGGCGCAGCGGGCTATCGTAATTTGTGGAGCTGGTGGTGCTGCGCGGGGTGTTATTGGTCCATTATTAGCACAGCAGGTGAGCCAGATTATAATCGCAAACCGCACCTTAACACGTGCACAAGCACTAGCGGCGCAGTTTGCCGCGGCATTGCCAGCTACCACCAAACTTTATGCTTGTTGTTATCAGCACCTGGTGATTCCTCCAGGAGCGCTTGTATTGCAGGCAACCAGTGCGGGGCTGCATGGGCAGGTGCTACCAATTCGGTTACACGAGTTGGCTAAGGCGGGCTGCTTTTATGATATGCAGTATGGCGCATCAGCAACCCCGATGATGCAACTTGCCCAACAGGCTGGTGTTGCTCAGGTGTTCGATGGCTTGAGTATGTTAGTGGAACAGGCAGCCGCTGCTTTTCAATTATGGCACCCGGATGCCGTGCTCGATACCGCAGCGGTGTTGGCACAAATTCGTGCTCAATTGTAAGCCAATGTCGGACAAATAATTTTTCGTTAGTTAAGTCTTCTAGCTATAAGAGTGTCAGCGATTGCTTACTATTTGTTCTAAAAAAAACGATAGGAGGGCTAGTATTTGCTAATTAATGTGATAGTCTTCTAATTCAATTCAAGAGAATTGAACCAACACGTAGTACCCACCTTAGGGTGTGTTTAAAATCAGTTTCCACAACTGACGAAGATAACTATAAACGAGTTGTTGGGGCTTCCGCAGTATCCCGAAACCCTTGATAATAAAGGACTTTTGCGTCCGTGGACACCAGAGATTTTATGATCTTTTCCTGGTGCTTTAGGCATTTCTTCACAGACTTATCCACAGCGTTTCCACAAATCATACCCACCCTAAAGTAGCCAATAAAAGCGAGCTGTGGCATGCTTACCAGCAGAATCACGCAGCATCATTTGAGATAATAGCTATGGCAACATCTACACCTGTCGTTCCAAACAATCCATTTATTTTGGTGGATGGTTCTTCCTATCTATTTCGGGCGTATTACGCACCACCGCATTTAACCAATGCTGCGGGTGAGCCAACGGGAGCGATTTATGGCGTGGTGAACATGCTCCGTAGTTTGGTTACCAAGTACCAACCATCGCATATGGCGGTGGTGTTCGATGCTAAAGGGCCAACATTTCGCAATACCATCTACAGTGATTACAAAGCCAATCGGCCGCCGATGCCCGATGATTTACGCCAGCAAATTGCTCCCCTGCATGCCATTGTTAAAGCCCTCGGGTTGCCTTTGTTGTGTATCGACGAGGTTGAGGCCGATGACGTGATTGGAACCTTAGCCCAACAAGCCGCGGCAGAAGGGCGCTTCACCTTGATCAGTACCGGTGATAAAGACATGGCACAGTTAGTTAACGATCACGTGATGCTGATCAATACGATGACCGACACGCTCATGGATGAGGCGGGTGTGGTTGCTAAGTATGGGGTGAAACCAGATCAAATCATTGATTTGCTGGCATTGATGGGCGATAGCTCGGACAACATTCCCGGGCTGCCAAAAGTGGGTGAAAAAACGGCGTTGGCACTGTTACAAGGCATGCACAGCATTGATGCAATTTTAGAAAACCCTGATGCAGTGGCTGCACTTAACTTCCGTGGCGCAAAAACAATGCCCGATAAAATTCGTGAACATCGCGATGTGCTATTGATGTCGCGTGAATTAGCAACCATCAAGCTCGATGTGGACTTACCGCTGCGCCCAAGTGATTTACAGATTCAGCCATCGGATAAAAACGCGTTAATTGAGCTTTATAAACAATGTGATTTCCGCCGTTGGTTAAGTGAAGCCTTGGAGCACGGGCCAGTTACTGATCGGGTGTTAGGTGTTGCTTCGAGTGCCACCGAAGAGTCTGTCGAGACGCAAGTGACAGCACGTGAGCAAGACTATGAAGTCATAACCAGTAAAGAGCGTTTCACGGCATGGTTAGAGCAAATTCAACAAGCAGATGTGGTGGCGTTTGACACAGAAACTACCAGCCTGAATTACATGACCGCAGAACTGGTGGGAATGTCATTTTCACTAGAGCCAGGGCGTGCCTGCTACATTCCTGTTGGCCATGATTTGGGTATGGCGCCAGAACAATTGAGTCGACAGTGGGTGCTAGCGCAACTAAAACCGCTATTTGAGAGCGATAAGCCGCGCTGGGTGGGGCAAAACTTGAAATACGATAGCCATATTTTGCGTCGTTACGGCATCACCTTAACGGGCATCGTCAATGATACCATGTTGGCTTCTTACGTACTGAACAGCGTCGGTTCGCGCCATGATATGGATAGTTTAAGCTTGCAATACTTGGGGCATCGCCCCATAGCGTTTGAGGATATTGCCGGCAAAGGTGCAAAACAGTTAACGTTTAATCAAATCGCGCTGGAGCAAGCCGCACCATATGCTGCTGAAGATGCTGATATCACCTTGCAGTTACATCAAAAACTGTGGGCAGAGTTGGCGCCTGAGCCTCGATTGATGAGTGTATTGCGTGAAATTGAGTTGCCGTTGTTGCCAGTTTTAGTTGAGATGGAACAACTCGGTGTTCAGGTCGATGCAGCCTTGCTCAAACAACAAAGCAAGGAAATAGCAAAAGAACTACAGCAATTGGAAGAGAAAGCTTACGATATTGCTGGAGAAACCTTTAATCTGAGTTCACCGAAGCAGCTGCAAACAATTTTGTTCGAAAAAATGCAGTTGCCGGTGAAGAAAAAAACGCCTAAAGGTGCACCTTCAACCGCAGAAGATGTGCTGCAAGAACTTGCGCTCGATTACCCGTTACCTGCGGTGATAATGCGGCATCGGGAGCTCAGCAAGCTCAAGTCAACCTATACCGATAAGTTACCCAAGATGGTGAATGCAACAACGGGCCGTATTCATACGTCATACCATCAAGCAGTAACGGCCACTGGACGGTTGTCGTCCAGTGATCCTAACTTGCAGAACATTCCCATTCGGACGGCGAATGGGCGGCGGGTGCGGCAAGCGTTTACAGCACCAGCGGGCTATTGCCTTATGGCGATTGACTACAGCCAAATTGAGCTACGGATCATGGCGCATTTGTCTGATGATCCAGCCTTGGTGGATGCGTTCTCCAAAGGCCGCGATATTCATAAAGCAACGGCTTCTGAAGTATTTGGTGTGCCCTTAGAAGACGTTACCAGCGAGCAGCGGCGTCGTGCAAAAGCCGTTAACTTTGGCTTGATCTATGGCATGTCGGCATTTGGTTTAGCGCGGCAATTGGATATACCTCGGCAGGAAGCGCAAGCCTATATGGATAAGTACTTTGAACGTTTTCCCGGGGTGTTGAAGTATATGGAAATGACGCGTAAACAAGCGAGTCAAGCGGGCTACGTTGAAACCATTTTTGGCCGACGCTTACATTTACCTGATATTAAGTCACAGCAAGCGATGCGCCGTAATGCTGCAGAGCGAGCCGCAATTAATGCCCCCATGCAAGGTTCTGCTGCCGATATCATTAAACGTGCCATGATTGCTGTAGCCGAGACCATAGCAACGAAATGGCCGAACCAAGAAGTCAGAATGATTATGCAGGTACATGACGAACTGGTGTTTGAAGTTCGTGAGGATTGTATTGCGGAAGCGAAAGCTGAATTGGCCAGAATCATGGAGCAAGCAGCGGAACTTAAAGTTCCTTTGATTGCCGAAGCAGGAGTAGGACAAAACTGGGACGAAGCCCATTAACGAATATTTTTTTAAAAATTGAATTTTTTTGAACTATTCCGTTAATGAGCAGTCTGAGTTAGTGAAAGGCGCATAAACGTTATTAGGTTCGTTTGTTAACACCTTTCTGAGATGTTCTCTCCCTGGATTGTAAGAACTTTTGCCCGGCTTATTTAAGCCGGGTTTTTTCTTTCTAGGACGAGCGTCTACGTCGATTACTAATAAATACTCCCGCCAAAATCGCAACTAACCCTACACCGTGGCCTAATAGGAAGGGCTCACCATCGAGAACCCCCAGCATGAGCGCAACAATTGGAATTATATAGGTGACGGAACTGGTAAAGGTAGTATCGGCCATCTTCACCACTGTATTAAACAGCACCAGCGCCATTGCGGTGCCAATTGTACCTAATACTAAAACTGCTCCCACTGCGTGTAAGAACGCCTCGTTACCGCTATTGAGTTGGGCCACAAAGGGCGTCCCCAATAATAAATAAAGCAACGCCGGTGGTGCGACTAAAAATAAGCTCACACCGGTGATAGTGAGCGCTCCCAAATCCGGAATTCGGTGCTTAATGAGATTTAGGTTCATGCCGTAGCAGATTGTCGCGCCAATAACCAACAGCGCAAAGGCATTAAATTCTAGTTGGTCATTGCCGGTTGCTGTGATCAATATAAGCGTACCGACCAGTCCAATCAACAGTCCAATAAGCTGCCGGGCTACGAATTTTTGCTGAAACAGAATAATACCAATCAGTAAGGTGGCAAGCGGCGTAAAGGTGTTTAACACCCCCGTTACCCCACTCGGTAGTTTGGTTTGTGCGGTTGCGAATAAAATCGCTGGGATAAAGCTGCCCACGAATCCAACCGACACCAGCTTGAGCCAATGATGCGGACGCACGGTTTTAAAGCGATGCAGTAAAAATGGTAACAACACGAAGCCTGCCGAAGCAATTCGTAATGCTGCAAGCTGGGTTGGGTATAGCTCAGTGAGGCCGATTTTAATCAGCATGAACGAGCTACCCCAAATGAGTGCTAGTAATAATAAGAGTAACCAAGCTTTTAAGGGTGGGGCGCCAGCTACCGAGTTATTGCTCGACATTAGCCTCGCTCGACTCTGTGGTGTCCTCTTCGGCTTGGTTCAACCAGCCGCTAAGAATTCGCTCAACTTGCTCTAAACCGAGTTGGTTGAGTGATGAGAACACTTCAACGTGGACGTTATCACCAAATACTAGCGCAGCTTCTCGGGCTTTCAACAGGGTTGCTTTGCGTTGCCCTGATTTGAGTTTGTCGGCTTTGGTTAGCAGCACCAGTACTGGAATGCTGCAGTTAGTAGCCCAATGCAACAATTCCTGATCGGTATCACGGTACGGATGACGAATATCCATTAATAATACCAACCCACGCAACGATTTACGTTGTTGCAGGTATTCACTGAGGGCTAACTGCCATTTTTCTTTGACTGCCAGAGGTACTTTCGCATAACCGTATCCAGGCAAGTCAATCAAGCGCTTTTGTGGGGCTACCTCAAATACGTTGATCAGCTGTGTGCGCCCGGGAGTTTTACTGGTGCGTGCGAGAGATTTTTGCCGCGTCAGCGTATTCAATGCACTCGATTTTCCGGCATTGGAACGGCCTGCAAACGCAATTTCGACGCCAGTATCTTCAGGCAACTGTCGAATATTTGCTGCACTCGTGATAAATTTTGTGGGTTGAAAATTTAGCGTGGTAGTCATAAGAAAACTGTGTAACCTCATTAGAAAGCACATAGTAGCACGAATAGGCGTTTAATCCTCACAACTTTTGTGTAAAATAGCGTCTGTCACAATTTCCCAGAGCAGAGATATCGATCATGAAAAAAATCGCAATGTTCGTAGGCCTGTACTTAGGCTTGACAGGTATTGCCATGGCAGCAACAGGTAACGCTGAAGCAGGGCAGCAGAAATCGGCTGTTTGTGCGGCGTGCCACGGGCCTGATGGCAACTCGCCGTTAGATATGTACCCTAAAATTGCTGGCCAGCATGAAAGTTACCTGTTCAAACAGCTAAAAGATTATAAGTTAGCTGCTGAAACAGGCGGTGCGCAAGGTCGTGCGGATCCTATCATGCAAGGGCAAGTGATGATGTTAAGCGAGCAAGATATGGCTGACTTAGCAGCATTTTTTGCAGCGCAAGAGATGTCACCTGGCTCAGCGCCTGAAGACGTCATTGCAGAAGGTCAAAAATTATTTATTAGCGGTGATGAAGCCCGCGGTATTGCAGCCTGTGCAGCTTGTCATGGTCCACGTGGCGACGGTATGGCATTAGCGAATTTCCCTGATATTTCAGGCCAGCACGCAGCCTATACCAAGCAACAGCTCGAGCGTTTCCGCGATGGCGACCGGGCGAATGATTTAAATAGCATGATGCGCGACGTTGCTAGCAAATTAACTGATAAAGATATCGAAATTTTGTCGCAGTACATCCAAGGGTTGTACTAAAAAACAGAAAAGGCAGCTGCGGCTGCCTTTTTATTTTTTTTGTTGCATTCGTGGGTGACTGAAATTTGGTAAGATTCAGTTATTTAAAATTAAAAGTTATAAAAAGCGCATTGCTTATAACATAATAATCATTGATAATTCGGTACGAATGAGTACCCTGAATGCCATCGGATGATTCGAAACCCTACGATATAAGGGTTTGCTAGATAATAATTACAATAATCCAGGGAACAACGATACGGCCAGGAGGCCGAATGAAACCAGCTGAAAAAAGAATAACAAAGCTTGGTTTATGCGCTTAACTAATAACAATAATAATAAAAACTCTCACGGACGTTATAATTTAAAACAAGGAAGAGATGACAACCGTTCTCGAAATCGCACGTGCGCTGTGTGAAGAGATGAGAATAAATCAGGCGATGGCAACATCGCCTTTTTTATTGCCCCCACGATCAGTTACACTATGCTCTAGGAAAACCAATAACGGGTAACCCCCATTCGACTCCATCTACTTGTGCTGGAACATGACATGACACGCGTCAAAAAATCCCGTAAAACAGGCCCACTGGCCCCATCTAAAGCAGTTAAAAAGCCGTGGGAAGCACCGAAAGGTAAACCGAGTTCAGGCAAAGCCCCGCGTAAAGGGAAAGGGCACAAGCCTGGTAGTCGCTTTAATCCGGCGATGAACCAAGCAAAAACCGCATCGACCGGGCATCGTGGCGTACCGGATCCACGTCATGGTAGTAAAAAACCGATTCCATTGGTGGCGCCTGCGACACCAGAGAAATCAGTTGAAGCCCTAAATAGGGATGCAGCACACGCTGAGTTACAGGCCTTAGAAAACGATGTTCGCTTGCAACAGCTGCTGGATAAGATCGATCAAGATTTACCGCTTACCGACGCTGAACAAGCATATGTCGACGAATGCACGGAACGCTTTAACGTACTAGCCGACATCCTCGGGCTTGATCTCGACGATGATGACTACGACTACGACGATGAAGAGGATGACCATGGTTGAGACAGCAATGCCAATTTGGGTGTGGGTGCTACTAGGCGTCGGCATCATGATCATTGGGGGCTTGGCGTTCTATGCCGGCCGTTTATTTGCCCAATTAAAAGTACAAAATAAGCGGCGTGATGATGCCTTGGCGCAGCGCAATGAAAAGCTGCATGAGAGCATTGTCACCATCGCAAGGGCCATGGAGCAAGGCCAGTGCCCGCTATCAGAAGGCGCGATTCGCTTAGTGGTACTCTTGGACTTACGGGTGGAATCGACCACCGCAGGATACGCACAAAAGTACCCATCGATTCATGAAATGTATGAGCGTATCAAGCACATGCCGACCCATGAAGCACGACAAACCTACCCGAAAGCGGAAATCCGCAAGATGGATCGGGAGCGCGAAGGCTACGAACGCGAGCTGGAAGAAGTCATTTTGCACGACGTCCGCCAGCTCTTGCGGGATTTCGCTTAAGTTATTGTTTGTAGATCGTACCGTCTTTCATGACCAAGTTAACCTGAGACAGTCGATTAATATCGTCTAACGGATTACCATCTACCGCTACAATATCGGCACGTTTGCCAACTACGAGCGTGCCGATACTTGTATCACCAAGTAAGTCCGCGGCGGCTGCGGTGGCACTACGAATGGCTTCCAACGGTGGCATGCCTGCTTCCACCATATAGATAAATTCTCGATAATTCTCACCGTGATCGAACACCCCAGCATCGGTGCCAAATGCGATTTTTACACCGGCTTTATAGGCTTGCGCGAACGTATGCTGAATTTGCGGACCGATTGCGGCTGCTTTAGGGCGTACTAAATCTGGGAAAAAGCCTTCAGTTTTTGCCCGGTCTGCCACTGAACGGCCGGCGGTAATGGTAGGGACGTAGTACACATTATTGGCGATCATTGCCGCCATAACTTCGTCATCCATATAGGTGCCGTGCTCAACCGAATCCACACCTGCCGCAATGGCGCGTAACATCCCTTCTTTACCATGCGCATGCACAGCCACTTTCATGTCGTAGTCACGCGCGGTGGTAACTATGGCTTCTAGTTCATCCATCATAAACTGTGGGTTATGACCACTTTTAGCGACGCTCAGTACACCACCGGTTACAGTTAGCTTAATGAGGTCAGCACCATCTTGATAACGCGCGCGGACAGCTTGGCGTGCTTCATATGGCCCATTAAGTACCCCGTCAGCTGGGGTTGGTGGAGCGTATAAGTCAGCTTTAGCACCATTGGTTGGGTCGGCATGGCCACCGGTAGTCGCAAGTGACTTACCTGCTGTATAAATACGTGGGCCGACCACTTTGCCTTCGTTTATCGCCTTACGTAAGGCAATGCTGGCATCGTACGCATCACCTAATTCGCGCACCGTGGTAAACCCAGCCATTAATGTTTTTTCGGCGTAATGAACTGCATCTAGGGTCACATCAGCTGCACTTTTGGTGAACTTGTGCATGTAGCTGCCAGGGCCTAGCTGTGAAGTTAAATGCGTGTGCATGTCAATAAAGCCTGGCATAACGGTACCATTGCGGCGATCAATCACCACATCATTGGTTTGTGGCTTTGTAAACCCACGTTCAATCGCTTTAATGGTGGTGCCATCCACAATGATGGTCATATTTTTTTGTGGCGCTGAACTGGTTCCATCAATGAAGGTACCCGCATAAATAAGCGTATCGGCGTGTGCAGAGGCACTCAGAGCCATGGTAATCGAGAGTGCAAGTAAATGACGCATAATAGTTTCCTTGGTTGTTGCTAGGAGTTGTAGTTGTTATTTAGCTTGTTCTACCTTAGCCATGATTGTGCTTATTGGTCAATCAATGACATCGTGATTAACCCCTTTTTTTAAGTGACCTAACGCAACAGGCGGTAGATATTGATATAATAGCCATTCATTGTTTGAACCGTTAGGCGATACCCATTCATGTTTCAACGCATCCGAGAAGATATCAAAAGTGTGTTTGCCCGCGATCCGGCAGCACGCAACACTTTTGAAGTATTAACTACTTATCCAGGCCTGCACGCTATTTGGTGGCACCGTATTAGCCATCGCTTATGGCGTTGGCGGTGTTATTGGCTGGCGCGGTGGTTATCGACATTTTCCCGCTGGTTGACTGGCATTGAAATCCACCCAGGTGCCAAAATTGGGCGACGTTTCTTTATTGACCACGGCATGGGCGTTGTGATTGGTGAAACTGCTGAAATTGGCAACGACGTAACCATTTATCATGGCGTGACGCTCGGTGGAACAAGCTGGAACCAAGGCAAACGGCACCCAACCTTGTGCGACGGCGTAGTAATTGGCGCTGGCGCTAAGGTACTTGGTCCTATTGTTGTGGGTGAAAATGCTCGTATTGGATCAAATGCTGTGGTCGTGAAAGACGTTCCTGCTGCCACCACTGTCGTAGGTATACCGGCTCGTGTTGCACGGAGTGCAGTGAGCCCTGAAATGGCGAAACGTCGCGAAGCAATGGCTAAGCAATATGGCTTCGATGCGTACGCTATATCAGCCGACAATCCAGACCCGGTCGCGACTGCGATTGGTCGAATGCTGGATCACGTGCAACTGCTCGATCAGAAAGTGACTGAGTTGTGTGCAGCAGTGAACCAATTAGGTGGTAGCGTGTGTGAGAAAATTCCAGATGTTGATTTAGCTGATATGGATTTCTTACAAGACGAACACCAACAGCAGGATCAAAAAAAGCCGCTCGATTGAGCGGCTTTCTGAATTCTTCGCTAGAAGAAACGTCGATTACATAGGAACGACGTTTGAAGCCTGTGGGCCTTTAGGACCTTGTTCGATAGTGAACTGAACAGTTTGGCCTTCAGCTAAGGTTTTGAAACCGTCAGACTGAATTGCGCTGAAATGTACGAATACGTCTGCGCCTTGCTCTTGCTCGATGAAACCGAAACCTTTAGCTTCGTTAAAGAATTTAACTTTACCAGTTACTGTAGACATGCTGTGATTCCTCGTATTGCATGTGAAAATCTAGGGTATTGCTAATAAAAATTACGTGTATTACTTGGGGACTTACAAAACGAGGTACAGCAAATGACTTCGTAACAGGCCACAATTAGACAGCCGAATTTTTCTAGCGATGTTCAGTATACGCTGATCCATTCTGCTGTCAATTAAAGTTTGCTTAACCTTTGCAGAAAATTTAACCACGAATCCAGTTTTTGGTGATATGGCGGAATTGATCGGTGCCTGATTTAAATAACCACTCATAGGCAGCCATTTCTGTTGACACAATCACCGCACCCGCTTGACGTAAGCGTTTGAGTGCTGTTTGCTTATCACTATCACGCCGCGAGCCGACGGCATCTTCCACCACAAATACCTTATAATCATCGGCTAACAGGTCAAGGGCAGTTTGTAGAATACAAACGTGTGCTTCCATTCCCATCAGAATGATTTGGGGGCGATCAATATCTTCCATGGCTTGCATGAAACTGGGTTCTTGTACTGCACTAAAGTGCATTTTTTCAATTACTTGGGCGTTACTAATGACACCATCCAAATCGTCAACACTAATGCCCAGCCCCTTAGGGTATTGTTCGGTAACAAGTACGGGAACATCCAATTCGTTCGCAATTTCACCTAACCAACGCATGCGAGCAATTAATTTATCGCTTTGATGAATCACAGGTGCCAATTTTGTTTGGACATCAATAATCACCAACAAACTTTTATCGGCTTTCATAAGCATGACGGTAGCTCCTAAGCAGTTCGTGGTGACATTATGCCGCAAACAATTTGCTATTCATATTGGTAGCGCCTAATTTGAGCAGAACCAGTTCATTACCGAAGTGCAGTCAGAAGGAATCTGGCGATGGCGAAAATTTCAGTAACTCACGTGGTAAAAGCCGCGCAACTGTACGATAAATTTGCACCTAACGTGTGTCCTAGCTACAATTCGCTCCTTTGAAAAATGGAGCATTCATCATGGCACCTGTCTTGATTTTAATGGGTTCTCAGTCGGATTGGCCTATCATGCAAAATGCTGCCCAAATGCTTAATGATTTGGGTGTAGCGTGGCGTGCACAAGTTGTCTCAGCCCACCGTACTCCAGATTTATTGAAAATCACCATGGAGCAAGCTGAACGCGATGGCGTGCCAGTGGTGATTGCTGGTGCCGGTGGTGCTGCTCATTTGCCTGGCATGTTAGCAGCATTTACCGCGATTCCGGTCTTGGGCGTTCCAGTACCTAGCAAGCAGTTGAAAGGTATGGATAGTCTATTATCCATCGTTCAGATGCCTAAAGGTGTTGCCGTGGGTACGCTCGCTATTGGTGAAGCGGGTGCGGCTAACGCTGGGCTGTTAGCGGCGCAAATTATTGGTTCATTTAATGCCAGTGTTCGTGAACGGGTTCAAGCGTTTCGTACCAAGCAACGTGAAGCAGTGATGAACGGCCCAAAACTTGAGCTGCCTGAATCATGAAGATTCTGTTTATTGGTGATGGACAATTAGGTCAGATGCTTGGCGCTAGTGCGACTAGCCATGGCCACGAGTGTTTATTATTTAGCACCCGTACCTACACCGTTAAACCTTTGTCTGCTCAGCTAGATTTATCGTTAACCTTAACGCAAGCGATTGACTGGGCAGATGTGGTCAGTTGGGAACATGAAGATATTCCAGCTGATATTGTTGCTGCAGCACGTACTAAATTTTTAATGGATCCAGAGCGGATCCAACGGCTAACCGACCGCCGTGAGGAAAAATCTCTGTTTGATGAGTGTGGCGTCGCGACCTCGCCGTGGCAGCAATTTTCCCAAACCACTGAACTCGAACAGTTACTAACACAGGCGCAACAGCCGTTAGTGATTAAATCAGCCCGGGGTGGCTACGATGGCAAAGGCCAATGGCGTTATACTATGGCCAGTGACCCCCACCAACTTGCGCAGCAAGCAGGGCAAGCGCCTGGCATAGTGGAGCAACTTATTCCATTTCAACGGGAAGTATCGCTTGTTGGCGCCCGCAGTAAAGATGGCAGTATTTGTTGTTATCCATTGGTTACTAATGTCCATGAGCGGGGTATCTTAAGTTACACACTCGCGGGTATGGACTTCATCACTGACGAGTTACAACAGCAGGCTGAAACCAGTTTTCGCAAACTCACTGACGCGTTGCACTATGTCGGCGTGTTAGCCATTGAGTTTTTCGTGGTAGGAGAGGGTGCAGATGCCCAGTTGCTGGTCAACGAAATTGCCCCCCGCGTGCATAACTCTGGCCATTGGACCATGACCGGCGCGAACAGTAGTCAGTTTGATTTACACATCCGTGCGCTCACGGGTATGCCATTGCCATTATTGCGGTTAGAACCCACCTTAATGCTGAACGTGATTGGCGCTGAGCAAATTCCAGACGCCTTATGGCACCATCCGGATACTGCCTGCTTCTGGTATAACAAGGAACCACGCCCAGGCCGCAAAGTCGGTCATGTGAATATTGCCACAGAAAGCCGTGCGACCGCGTTAACGTGGGTAGCGCAATGGGCTAGCCAGCTTCAGGTTCTTGCTGATTAAGCAAGCACCTGCTGGAACCACTGATTCATCGCCTGTACTTGTTCACCGCACACCTGATGTTGCATAGCAAACGATTGATATTGAGCCGGGTAGTGGTGATCAAGCAACCACTGATACGCATGTTTACCTAAGCTCTCAGGTACGACCGGATCTAAGCTACCGTGTTGAATTAAAATCGGTACATCGACGTTGGCCGGATGAGGCTTAATCGTAGCGTGCGTCGCTAAATAGGTCGACAGCGCTAATACGCCAGCCAACCGTTGCGGGAAGGTGAGTGCAGCTTCATAGACTACCGCGCCTCCTTGAGAAAACCCTGCCAGCACAATGTTCTGCGCTGGAATACCGCGGTCAATTTCACGCTCAATTAATTTCTGCACGGCCGCTGCCGAGGCGCGGAGCTGTTGCTCATCCACTTCCCGCTCAATACTCATACTTAAAATATCGTACCACGCAGGCATGCGCATACCACCGTTAATGGTGACGGGGATTTGTGGTGCATGTGGAAACACAAAGCGTACCGCGACAGGGGGTGTTAAATGGGGCACCAAAGGCGCAAAGTCGTTGCCATCAGCACCCAATCCGTGCAGCCAAATGATAGCGTGAGTAGCCGGGGATTGTGGTTCGATTTCAACACAAGGTAGGTGCGACATGAAAACTCCGTATGAGGCAAATTAATCGATTGGATGATGGTTTTTTCCTAAACCACCGCTCATAGTTAGTTGCATTGCATCGGCAGGTGACATATCGAGAGGCTCGACGCAATCCCGAGGGACGATCACCATATAGCCGCCGACGTTATAAGCCATTGGCAAAAAGACTGCAAGGTGGTTGTCGGATAGTAAACTAGAGAGGCGATCGTTGTTAATACCAGGCTTTTTGGTAACTATACCAATCAGTTTGACTTCTGCGCCTGGCAGCGTCACCATCACGACTGACTCGTCGGCAAAACTTTTACCCGACATAAGGTCAAACACATCGTTGATGGTACCATAGAGGCTGCGTAATACCGGCATACGCTCCATAATTCGGCCCGGCAGTGCCCACAGGTAATTGACAAATCGCCAACGCGTGCTAAAGCCAATCAGCATGGCAATACCCATGAAGCTGACAATGGCTAAGCCCGGCAGGTAATAGCGGTTTCCTAAAATTGCTTCCCAGAAGGGGCGCAGCCATGTTTCAATGGTCACTAAGAACCAATGCACGAGGGCAAGTGTGACTATCAAAGGCAACAAAATCGTTAGCCCTTTGAGTAAATACTGAATGACTCGTTTCATTTTGGTAATCTCATTGCCGATAGAATAATTAGCTTAACATGAACTCAATCAGGGGAGTGAAATCAATCATGAGATATTTAGCTGCTGTGGCAAGCTTAGCGTTATTAAGCGCTTGCTCGCCACCTCAACAACAAACGGAGACCGCAGTGGATAGCCAACTTACCTATCCGGTCACGGTACGTGGAAACGTTACCGATGAATATTTTGGTACGATCGTTGCTGACCCGTACCGTTGGTTGGAAGACGACCGTTCAGCTGAAACTGAAGCTTGGGTGAAAGCACAAAACGAAGTTACCTTCGGTTATTTAGAGCAAATTCCATATCGCCAACAAATTAAAGATCGCTTAGCCGAGTTATGGAATTACGAGAAAATTGGTGCTCCTTTTAAAGAAGGTAAATACACCTACTTCTACAAAAACGACGGCTTACAAAACCAGTACGTGGTGTATCGCACTGATGAAGATGGCAACACGGAAGTATTTCTTGATCCGAATACTTTCAGTGCTGACGGCACTACCTCACTGGCGAGTTTAAGCTTTTCACGCGATGGTTCACTGGCTGCTTACGCAATCTCTGAAGGTGGTAGTGACTGGCGTAAAATCATTGTGATTGATGTGGAAACCAAAGAACAACTAGAACCGACGTTAGTGGACGTAAAGTTTAGTGGTATTTCTTGGTACGGTAACGAAGGCTTTTATTACTCAAGCTACGATAAGCCAGAAGGTAGCGAGCTTTCGGCGATGACCGACCAACACAAGCTCTATTACCATAAACTCGGCACATCGCAAGCCGATGACGTGGTGGTGTTTGGTGCGACCGAAGCAGAAAAACACCGCTATGTTGGTGGTTATGTGACTGATGATGATCGTTATTTGGTCATAACTGCGGCGGTATCAACATCAGGCAACAAGTTGTTCATCAAAGATTTAACTCAGCCTGATAGTGAGCTTGTGACTATTTTAGACCACGTTGACTCAGACACCTACGTGCTGGATAACCGTGGTAGCACCTTATATTTGGTCACCAATTTAGCGGCACCGAATAAGCGTGTCGTGACCGTTGATGCATCGGATCCAACGCCTGCAAACTGGCAAAATTTCATTGCTGAAACCGAGCATGTGCTAACGCCCTCGACCGGTGCTGGCTATATCTTTGCTGAGTACATGGTCGATGCGATTGCCAAAGTTGAGCAGTATACCTATGACGGTGAGCGCGTTCGTCACATTGAATTGCCAGGGGTAGGTAGCGTTGGCGGCTTCAGCGGCAAGGCGACTGATGATGTGGTGTACTACACCTTTACCAACTACAACACGCCGGGCACGATCTACGCGTTTGAACCTCAGTCGGGTGAATCAACAGTGTATGCTGAATCAAAAGCACAGTTTGACAGCAATGCCTATGAATCCAAGCAAGTGTTCTACACGTCGAAAGACGGTACTCGCGTACCCATGATCATCACCTACAAAAAAGGCATTGAGCTCGATGGTAGTAACCCAACCATTCTATACGGGTATGGTGGTTTTAATATTAGCTTAACGCCATCATTTAGCATGAGTAATGCGATGTGGTTGGAGCTGGGGGGTGTGTACGCGGTTGCTAACTTACGTGGTGGCGGTGAGTACGGTAAAGCATGGCATCTTGCTGGCACCCAGATGCAGAAGCAAAATGTGTTTGATGACTTTATCGCTGCAGCGGAATACCTCATTGAAGAAGGCTACACGTCGAGCGAAAAACTCGCTATTCGGGGCGGTTCAAATGGTGGTTTACTCGTCGGTGCAGTAATGACACAACGCCCAGATTTAATGAAAGTCGCTTTACCTGCGGTGGGAGTGTTGGACATGTTGCGTTACCACACCTTTACTGCAGGTGCGGGCTGGGCGTATGACTATGGTACTGCAGAAGATAGTAAAGAAATGTTTGAGTACCTGTACGCCTATTCACCGGTTCACAATGTGAAAGAAGGTGTGGCTTACCCTGCAACACTAATCACCACCGGTGACCATGATGACCGCGTGGTACCAGCGCATTCATTCAAGTTTGCCGCCGAGTTACAAGCGAAAGCAGGCGGTAGCAATCCACAACTGATTCGGATTGAAGTGAATGCCGGCCATGGTGC